>MDTB01068068.1_pt1 | contig 36987 bp, 44 predicted proteins | sample 811161 | NCBI WGS metagenome assembly MDTB01 (sample SAMN05326650, study PRJNA326480) | marine metagenome | isolation source: seawater | place: Mediterranean Sea | collected 2009 | reverse complement strand
TAGAAACAAGACATTGATATTAATTGGATTTGGGGGTGGTTTTAGACGAACTGAATTAATATCTATTGACCATGAGGATCTTGAATTCGTTGATGAAGGAGTTAAAATTGCTCTTAATAGGTCTAAAACTGATCAATTTGGAGAAGGAATGATCAAGGGCCTACCCTACTTTACTAAAGAAACTTATTGTCCTGTTATAAATCTTAAAAATTGGTTGAAAATATCAAAAATTAAAACTGGACCAATATTTAGAAGATTTGCTAAAGGGTCTACATTAACAAAGCACAGACTTACAGATCAATCAGTTGTTCTTATAATTAAAAATTGTTTAAAATTAGCCGGTATAGAAAATAACAATTTTTCTGGTCATAGTTTAAGATCTGGATTTGCTACTGTAGCTGCAGAAGCAGGCGCAGATGAGAGAAGCATTATGGCAATGACAGGCCATAAAAGCACACAAATGGTAAGACGATATATAAAAGAAGCAAATATATTCAAAAACAACGCTCTAAAAAAAGTTAAAATATGAAAAAAGATATAGAATTTTTTATTAAAAGACTGTTTTTTTCCGAAAGTTACCTATTAAAGAAAAGGTTAAAAAGAGCTATCAATAAAGGTTATGAAAAGGAACTTCAAATAATTGATAAATTTGCAGATATTTCAAAAGATGCTTTGGATATTGGTGTTTATCGAGGAGTATACTCATATAAATTATCTAGTCACTTTAAAAATATTCATTCTTTTGAACCTAATCCACTTCTCTATCCCTACCTTGAAAAAAATCTTAAAAAAATAATTAAAAATATTTATTTATACAACGTTGGATTATCTGATAAAAACGGAGATGTAGCTCTAAAATTACCCATTAGATCAAAGTCTATATTTAAAGATAATATTGAGGAACTCTTTAAGTTAGGTGCTGCATCGATACATCCGATTAAAACTTTTGATAACTATAAATCGATACCTGTAAAAATTAAGAAACTCGATGATATTCATTTGAAGAATAAAATAAAGTTTATGAAAATAGATGTAGAAGGTCATGAGCTAGAAGTGATAAAAGGAGCTACACAAACTATTAAAAAAAATAAACCAATATTACTTGTAGAGATCGAAAAAAGACACAGTAAAAAGAATGTTGTAGATAGTATATCATTTATAAAAAAATATGGTTACAAATGTTATTTTGTTAAGAATAAAGAATTAATATCCTGTGATAAACTTGAAAATAAAGAGCTTGAAAATAATTATTTTTTTCTTCCTATTTAATTTTAAACTCATTATTAATAAATATTAAATCAGAGTGGAGCCAATTAACTAAAGAATAATTTTTATTAATCATATAATTATAAAGTTCAGAATTTAACACATTATTAATATTTAAATTTTTAATTTCAAGTTTGTCTATACTTAAATCAAGGTATTCAACAATAATTACGTCTGGTTGATAATGATTTATATTAAAACCATTTAACACTTCAAGTTCATGACCTTCAACATCAATTGATAAAAAATTTATTTTTTTATTATTTATTCCGCATTCATCAATAACTTGATTTAATGTTTGTGTTTTTATTTCATACGTATTTTTTACTTTAGCCTTTTGATAATTAGCAACTTTGTTATCCAAAGTATTCAAAGGAGATTTGGCATGAAATTCGTACACTTTACGGTTGTTATTCGATGATGACAAAGCTGCATGTATATTAAGATCATCTTTCCTATAAATATTAAACAAATCAATAGAGCTTTTATCTAAGTCAATATTAAGACCTTTCCAGCCTCTCTTATGAAAAAGAAAAGTGTTATTATTATAGACGGGGTGATTACAACCAATGTCTATATAAAAACCTTCTTTAGTTCCTTTAAAAATATTTGTTAATAACAAGTCCAAGCCGGTTTGGGAAAAAGATATTTTTTTAGATTTTATTTTTCTCAATAAATAACTGGGATAATTTTTTAAGTATTTCATTTTTTAAACCAATTTAAGAATTTCTTCAGACAAAGCATGAAATTCTTTTCGATATAAATAGTTATAATTTCTAAAATGACTAGTCCATTTGTTATAGGGATATTTTTTATCTATAATATCAATCTGTTTAATTTTTTTTGCAGAAGCAATATGTGAAATCCACCCATGACAAGTTATAAGTAAACTTGAATTAAAAACAATATTTTCCAATGCTGGCAAATCTTGATTTTCTAATATTTGAACTTTATTTTTATCAATTTTATCTTTTATATTATTAAGTAGTTTTGTTTTTATTTTTCCTGTTGTTATAATGATATTTTTATCCTTAGAGATAATCCTATTTATAAAATGCATTAATTCTTCACAAGATGGCTCAACACTTACGTATTTTTTAATATATTCATCGTAAATCCATTTTTCATCTAAGTGTAATTGTACGTAATTATTAAAAGGAATGTATTGTTTCGGGTGTTCTCTATTATCCATAAAATTTAAGCAATCAATATTATAAGGTACGTTAAGATCTCTACAGGCCTTTTGAATAATTTCTATTTGAGTATCAATTAAATTAGTAAAACATAAGACTTTTTTTTTATAATTAAGAAAATAAGAAATAAATCTTGATCTATTTTTTCCATCATGAACGATGACAGCGTCAAATCTTTTTGATCTTAATTGAAGTATTAAGGAAACTTTTGAAAAAAAATTATTTTTTAAAATTATTACATCATTTACTTCTTCAAATGAACTTATATATTGATGATTTCTCTCTGATGCTACAACGGATATTTTTGAGTTAGGGTAGTTTATCTTTATTATCTTTATCAGTGACAGTGAAAGCAAAAAGTCACCTACTCTATCAGTTCTAAATAATAAAATAGAGTTCATTTAAATAGTTTATTTTTCCCAATAAAATTTATTTTTGTTATTAATGTCAAAAGTTTTTTTAATTATGTAATCAGCTACCAAAGTTGAATTAAAATATTTTAAATATTTGTTTCTTCCGTTGTGCCCAATTTTCTTTCTTAATTTTTCATCCTGAGATATTTTTATAATTTTCTCAGAAAGATCCTCTAAATTTTTATAAAAAACCATTTCCTGATTATTAAAAAAATTTCTATAACAAGTTTTCTCATCAATTAATGTTACCAAACCATTTCCAATTATTTGTGTAATTCTATCACTACTATAATATTTTATCGGTTCACCTCTGCTTAAATTTAAACCCATTTTAGAATTTGAAATTGTTTTAAAATAATGATCAGCCCAAATAGGTTGAACTTTATTTATTCCGTAGATATCAAATTTAACATTTTTAGTTTTTTCCATAAGTTTTTTAACAAAAATAGCTCTATCATCATGTTTGCCCATTTTCAGTATTCCGCGGTGAACTCCATGACTTAATGCAAAGAACACGTCCATATTGCAATTTTTATTATAGTTTTTTAATGTTTCAAAAGAACTGTCTGAGGGATTCGGAATATAAAAGTTTCTGGTTTTTGTTGATAAAAAATTAAGCACGTCCGGACTTGTTGTTAGGAAATTAGCTTCCATAAAATCTGCTTTGTCAAGAATACGATTTTTATTCCTTTCAAAATCGGGGCCTTTTTTGTTTAATGGATCTAAAAACCATTGAGACATTTTTAGGTTTGGATAATCATCTTTTAATTCACCTAAAGTATCAGGCGAAACAAGATCAGCGTGTCCAAAAATAATTAAATCTGGTTTAAAATTATAACACGTTTTTTTCAATTTATTATTCAAGTTTTTAGCACCATTTAAATCTTTATAGTTCTTATAATATTTTTGAATATCTCTATCACTAAATTCTAAAATACTATGACCTAATCTAATTAATCCATTATTTAGTCTTCTACCCGTATTAAAAAATAATCTTCCATCATGACGTTCATTAAAATTAGTAACATGCAAAATTCGTAATGATAAATTTTTTCTAATATTAAATAAATTAATCAATTTAAACTTCTCATCTCTGTAAGAGTCGATATTTTTTGATACAAATCTATGAGTTAAGTAAAAATTCTTAATAGATTTAGATTGATAATCTAATCTTTTTTTTGGATTCTTTATAAGAAAATCAATATATTTAAATAAAGTTTTGACTGTAAGACTTTTTAAAATTAAACCATTAGTAATCGTCTCAGGTAAACCTCCTCTATTACTTATTATTACAGCACAACCTGCTGAAGAAGCTTCTAAGCTAGTCCTTCCAAATGGCTCCTCCCATCTCGAACAAACAACTGCAATACTGGATCTCTTATAAATGCTTAAAACTTTACTATGAGAAATAAACCCATAATTTCTTAAATTTCTATGTTTAAAATCAATTTTATCTCTCTGTTCATCGCCGACAACGTTTGAGCTCCAATCAGGATATTTGTTCAATATCTTTAAAACTGCATTACCAAAAATATCGTACCCTTTAGATTTATTAAGTTTGCCAACAAAAGTAATTTGTTTTTTTTTCGCTTTTACATTTACTGATAATTTTCTTGCAGATTGAAAAACAACAATTAATTTGTCACTATTTACAAATTTATTATGCATACCCTCCAAAAATCTTTTTTTAGACCAGTTGCTATTAAAAATTATTTTATAACAAAATTTTAGTAGAAATTTTCTTTCGTTAATGGATTTTGAACCTGTCATAGTGAGTGGATCATTATGGAAGTATAAAACTAAATTCTTTTTTCCTAATATCTTAACTATATCAGATAAATAATTTGGTCTGTTGTGCACTTCTATTAAATCAGAAGGATTTTTCTTTTCAATTTCAATAAATTTATTAACATATTGTTTGCTTTTACTAGCGAATTTAAAATTAGATAAGCTAATGTTAAAATATTTAATATTAAACTTTTTTTTATAATTTGTATTACCAAAAACAATAATATCTTTTTTATATTTACTTAAATTTGAAGTGTCTTTAACAAATAAAGAAACAGCGCCAGGGTAAAAGGGGGAAAAATTTTCTTTATAAGGTAGTAAGATTGATATTTTCATGTTTTATTTTTAATATAATTTCTTAATGTCCTATTATTCTTTATATAATATTCTCTCGAAATTGCTTGATTTTTTGTGCTGAATTTTTCTCTATAAATTAACTTCCATTTTCTTCCTCTAGTAAATTTAGCTCCTTTTCCTGAATTATGTAGCTTGATTCTATTTGATAAATTATTCGTATAGCCAACGTAAGTAACACACTTTTTATTTAATGATTTGAGCATATAAACATAAAAGCTCATAGATAGGTCTATTTAATGCCTAGGTGGGTATATTTCACATTTAGATAGTCTTTAATCGCCATAGAACCACCTTCTCTACCATAACCAGTTTGTTTAATTCCACCAAAAGGTGCCTCTGCTACTGCAACGACAGACGTATTTACAGCTACACAACCTGTTTCCATTAATTCAGATGCTCGATGAGCCTTCTCTAAATTATTTGTATAAATATAACTGCATAAACCAAGGTCATTATCATTAGCTCTTTGTATAACTTCATCAAAATCTTTGAATGAAAGTATAGGTACCAAAGGACCAAAAGGCTCTTCTTTCATGATTGTAAAATTATCTTTTACATTATCAAAAATAGTTGGTTCGTAAAAAAAACCTTTATTAAAGCCTTGCGGTCGTCTCCCACCTAATAGAACTTTAGCACCTTCTTTTTTTGTTTTTTCAACAAGTTTTTCAATTCCATCTAGTCTTTGTTTAGTTGTCATTGGACCTAAAGAAATATTTTTGTCCATACCATTTCCAACTTTTAGTTTTTTTGTTTTTTCAATCATTAAGTCAGTAAAATCTTTTTTTTTATTTTCATGTATATAAAATCTACTTGGAGAAATACAAACTTGACCATTATTTCTAAATTTTGCAGAAATAGCCATATCAGTAACTGTATTTAAGTCGACATCATCAAATACTATGAATGGTGAGTGACCACTTAATTCCATAGTAACTCTCTGAACTTTATCAGCAGCTTGTTTCAAAATAAGTTTTCCTACTCTAGTAGAGCCAGTAATAGATATTTTTTTTATAGTATTTGATTTTATTAATTCGGATGAAACTTCTGCAGGGTCTCCAGATAATAAATTTACTACGCCAGGTGGTACACCTGCTTCATTACAAATATCAACAAGTTCCATAACACTTCCGGGAGTAATTACATCAGGTTTGACAATAACAGAGCAACCAGCAGCTAATGCAGTTGAAATTTTTCTAGAAGCTAAGACTATTGGAAAGTTCCATGGTACTAACGCTGCTACAACTCCAACTGGTTGATAATATACGTGCACTCTTGTATTTGAGAATCTACTTTGATTGGTCTCTCCGAAAATTCTTTTTGTTTCTTCTGAGTTCCATTCAAAAATATCAGCAGCACCGCTCACTTCCCCAGGAGACTCTGATATTGGTTTACCAACTTCTAAGGTTAACCATTTAGATAAAATATCTGATTTACTTCTTATTAACTCTGATATTTTTCTTATAATTTTTGATCTCTCCCACGGTGAAGTATTTTTCCATACTTCTAAGCCTTTTTCTGCTGATTTAATTGCTAACTGAATATCATTGTTATTAGCTTTAGATGCTTTTCCTATTAGTTCCTCTGTAGCAGGATTTATTACATCATAAGTTTCATTACTAGAAGAACCTTGCCATTTGCCATTTATAAATTGTCCAAATCTTTCGTACATAGTATTTTATAACAAAATAAAATAATCTAATTATGGCGGTCCCAAGGGGAATCGAACCCCTCTTTCATGGATGAAAACCATGTGTCCTAACCGATAGACGATGGGACCTTAATTATTTTTAGCTTTATTAACAGAAATATCATCGATAATAAACTCTACATTTTTTTCACCTTTCCACTCATTTAAACTCAATTTTCCTGCAATGTTGAAGGTATTTCTCTTATTGTTGAGCAAAAATTGACCTAAATCAGTTTCTCTAGAGTTAAATGATATGGTTTTAATTGTAGATCCATCTTTCGAAGATAATATTGATTTTATGTGTTTGTCTCCTACAATTTGAGATTTTATAGTTCTAACACTTTCTAATAAAAATTTTGGTTCTGGATTACCCGATCCAAATGGAGATAAAACTTCAATTTTTTTAAAAAATTCATAATTTAATGCTGAAGAAGAGATCATACCATCTAAATAATAAATATTTTTATTATTGTTATTTTTAATTGAGGCATAAAATCTCTTAAACACAAATTCTTTAAATTTTTCAATATTTTTTTCATGAATTGAGAAACCACCTGCCATTTTATGACCTCCTCCCTTAATTAGTATTTTATCTTGAACTGCAGATAACAATACTGATCCAATATCAAAACCAACTATAGATCTTGCTGAAGCTTTACCAATGCTGTTATTGAAAGATATAATAATTGTTGGTTTATTAAATCTATCTTTTATACGTGAGGCAATAATACCAATAATACCTTCATGCCAATCATTGCCTTGAAGAATTAAAACTGGATCATTAATATCTTTATCGATTGTATTCAGAACAATATTTAACAATTTATCTTCAATTTTTTTTCTTTCTGAATTAAAATATTCTAATTCATTAGCAAGTTTAAAACTTTCTTTTGGACTTTTATTAATCAATAATTGAGCGCCATGGGAACATTTTCCAACTCGTCCACCTGCATTTATTCTGGGTCCGATTATATAACCGAGATGATAAGTGGAAGCTTGATTGTTAATTTTACATACATCTATTAATGTTTTTAAACCTAGGTTTTTTCTTTGATTAACGACTTTTAATCCCTGTTTAACAAAAGCCCTATTCAGACCAATTAATGGGACAACATCACAAATTGTTCCTAGAGAGACTAAGTCTAAATATTCTAACAAGTTTGGTTCAGTAAGATTGTTTTCTGTAAACCAATTTATTTTTCTCAAACTAGAATTTAAAGAAATTAAAGTCATAAAACAAACTCCAGCGGCACAAAGATGATTTAAGTCCGAGCTGTCATCAAAACGATTAGGATTTATTATAGAAAAAGCATTTGGTAAACTTAGCTCAGATTGGTGATGATCTAACACTATTACATCAACTTTTTTATTTAAAGCAAAATCAATAGGTTCATATGACATTGTTCCACAATCAACTGTTATAATTAAATTGACATTTTTATCTAACAATTTTTGAAATCCGATTTTTGACGGACCATATCCCTCTGATTTTCTATCAGGTATATATATTTCAAATTCTTGATTGATATTTCTAAAATAGTTTCCTAATAAAGCTGTAGAACTAGCTCCATCTACATCATAATCACCAAAAATACCTATTTTTTCTTTATTCTTTATTGACTTCAATATTCTAGTGATGGTCTTATCCATATCTTTTAAGATCATAGGATTAGGAACAAGATTTTTAATTGAAGGTTTAAGAAATGATTGAATGTTCTTTTTATCAATATTTCTTATTGATAATAGTCTAGCTGTTATTTCATCAAGTGAATAATTTTCTTTTACGAAATCAACATAGTTTTGATCAAATTTTTTGTAAATCCAATTTTTTCCACGTAATGATAAAGCACTCATTTAGGATGATAGTTTTTTATTTTTTTACTTAATTTTTCGTGTTTATGAAGTGCAAAAGTTGAAACTTCATATTTATTTTTTAAATCTTTAATACCATCAACTATGTCGCCATTGGTTATGGCAGATGCACAAAAAATTACATCTCCTTTTACCATATCGTCGATATTATATTTTTTATCGATTTCTTTAATGCCTAATTTTTTAGCTCTTATTTCCTCATTCTTATTTAAAACTAATCGGGTTTGAATTTGACCGCCCAAACATGATAGGGCTGCAGCGGCTAATACTCCTTCTGGACCTCCACCAATACCTAAATAAATATCAATATTAGAATCAGGATCTGCAACAGAGATTGCTCCGGATACATCGCCATCAGTAATAAATTTTATTTTTACGTTAAGGCTCCGCAAATCTTTGATTATTTTTTCATGTCTAGGTCGATTTAAGATACAAGCAGTTATGTTTTCAATCTTTTTACTTTTAGCTTCAGATAATAATTCTATATTTTTTTTAACACTATTATCAAGATTTAATAAATTTTTGGGAAGATTTTTTCCAATAGATATTTTTTCCATGTAAGTGTCAGGAGCTGAAAATAGATTACCTTTTTCAGATACGGCTAACATTGAAAAAGAATTTGGGAAATTGTTAGCTACAAAATTTGTTCCTTCTAGAGGATCTAAGGCGATATCTAATTTTTGACCTTTGTTCGTTCCAACTTTTTCTCCTATATACAACATAGGGGCCTCATCCATTTCCCCCTCACCTATTACCACTTCACCAATCATATCTATCAAATTTAATCTATTTCTCATTTTATCTACAGAGCCTTGATCAGCTGCTATTTTATCTCCCTTTCCGATAAATGGATAGGCACCTATTGCAGCTTGCTCGGTAACATTAATAAACTCATTAAAATAGTCTTTTTTAATTGACATTAGCTATTTTCAATTCTTAATAATTTAGGTTTTTCAATTACATAAAACTTTTTAGATAAAGTTTTCAATGTTTTTTGAATATATTCATCTTTAGATTTATGGGTAATTATAACAATGGATGAGTTTTTTTTTATTTTATCAGGATTTTGTATCACTCTTTTTATTGATACTTTATAATCAGAAAATATTTTAGTAATATCTGACAAAACACCGTATTTATCTTTTACATTAAGTCTTATGTAAGAAGAAAAAAATAAGTCTGAAATTTTGCCATTTAAATATTTTTTTCTTTTGGAACTGGCTATAGCAAAAGGATATTTTATGTTTCCTCTTAATATTGAAGATATATCTGATACTATAGCTGAAGTTGTAGCAGATGGCCCAGCACCTTCACCTTGAATAACATTTTTGCCGATAGGTTTACCTTCTATAATAACAGCATTTAAAACACCATCAACACTAGCGATATATGAAGTTTTTTTAACTAAAGTTGGATGAACTCTTTGATAAATTTTATTATTCTGTATTTCAGAAAATCCTAACAATTTTATTTTGTAACCAAGTTTGTCGGCATTAAGTATATCTTTGCTGTCTATATTTTTAATTCCTTCAACATGAATATTGGTGTTTATAAAAGAACTAAAGCTTAAGCACGATAAAATTTGAACCTTTGAAGCAACATCATCACCATTAATATCGGATTTAGGATTTGACTCTGCATAACCTAAATTAATAGATTTATTAAGTGTTTCTTTAAAAGTTGTTTTGTCTTTGTCCATGCTAGACAAAATATAATTAGATGTTCCATTAAATATTCCATGTAATCGATTTATTTTGTTAGCAATTAGACCCTCTTTAATTGATCGAATTATTGGAACGCCGCCACAAACAGCTGCCTCATATTCTAAATTTACTCTATTTTTCTCCGCAATCTTAGAAAGTTCATCTCCATATTTAGATATTAAAGCTTTATTAGCTGTTACTATGTGTTTTTTGTTTTTTAATGCAGAAAATACTAGTTTTTTTGCTACTCCATCCGATCCCCCAATAAGTTCGATTATGATATCAACATCTTTTTTTTTAACTAATTTTAAACAATCCTTAATCCATATTTTTTTTTTAAAATTTATACTTCTTTTTTTTTTTAAATTTTTGGCTGATACATATGAGATATTAAAATTTGAATTATTTTTATTACATAAATAATTCTTATTTTTTGTTAAAAAATTAAATAAATATGAACCAATATTACCTAGACCAACTATTGCAATATTATATGTTTTCATAATTTTTATTCTCTTAATGAAATATTTGGATAATCCTTTTCATTGCTTATTTTAATTAAATAACTTGCTATATTATCAATATCACATTTTTCAAGTTTAAGGCAAATATCATTTAAGTTATGTTGTTTTTTAGTCTTTAATTTAACGATTTCTTTTTTTTTAATAATTACTTTTTCTTTTATATCATTATTTTTTTTTGTTCTTTCTCTTATTTCTTTTTTTTTAACAATTACTTTTTCTTTTTTATCATTATTTTTTTTTGATCTTTCTCTTATTTCTTTTTTTTAATTTTAATTTGTTCTTTGGATAGTTTTTTTACTATTTTACTCGTTTTTTTTTTATTAATTTGAATATTTTTTTGATTATTGTTTATGTTTAAATCTACAAGATCATAAGAAACTTCTTTTTTCTTAGAAATTACTTTAACTTCTAAAGTTAGGTTATCCTCAAAGTATTGTTTTGCTTCTTTTTTATTAATACATTCATGGTCACCACAAATAAGAACAGTCTTTGGTTTTACGCAAGAACTTATTAAAAAAAAGAGTATTAAGAGAAACTTTATCATTTTATACCTTTTGACTCTTTCAAACCGTACATAACGTTCATATTTTGCACAGCTTGACCAGCTGCTCCCTTAATTAAATTATCTACCGCTGAAAAAATTATAATTTTATTATTTTCCTTAGACTGACAAACGGATATTTCACAATTATTTGTGTGAATTACATCTCCAGTTCCTAAAGGTGAATTTTTTTTTTTTATTTTTATAAAGCTACTTTTTTTATAAGTTTTTTTTAATTCATTGATAATTAAATCAATAGAGCTGTTATTCTTTTTAACTAGATAAATTGAAGAGAGTATACCTCTAAAAGTAGGTATTAAATGTGGGTTAAAAACAAATTTAATATTTTTATTAATTTTTTTTAATTCTTGATCTAACTCTGCTTCATGTCTATGTTTATTAGCTGCATAGCCATAAGTGGATAATTCAAAGTTTTTATATGAAAATTTAAGTTTATATTTTTTACCTGCTCCAGAATAACCAGATTTTGAGTCAATAATAATATTATATGGTTCTATCATTTTTTTTTTAAGAAGAGGTATGAGAGGAATTTGAATAGATGTTGGATAGCAACCCGGATTAGCTATTATTCTAAATTTTTTAAGTTTTGTTAAACTAAGTTCAGTAATTGAATATAAAGATTTTTTAATTAATTTATTTGCAAAGTGCTTTTTACCATAATATTTTTTGTATAGATTAAGATTTGTAATTCTAAAATCTGCCGATAAATCAATAAACTTTAAGTTTTTATACTTAAAATATAATTTATTGATTAATTTTTGAGCTTCACCATTAGGCAAAGATAAGAATACTATATCTATGTTTTTCCAGTCAACTTTATTAATATTACTTAATTTAGGTAATTTTTTTTTAATTCTATTATCAAAAGAATTAATTCTTTTACCTAAATTTTTTTGAGAGCAAAGATGTTTGATCTTTATATTTGGATGTTTTGATAAAATATTTACCAGGTCAAGACCAACGTAACCAGTCGCACCTACTATAACTGAATATAATCTATTTTTTATCATTATGATGTTATATCACTAATAATAAAATTTTAAATTTAAATGATTTATCTTTTGGAAAATTGAAAGCTTCTTCTGGCTTTTCTGTGACCGTATTTTTTTCTCTCAACAACTCTTGAGTCTCTTGTGGTTAGTTTGTCTTTTTTTAATTCTTTTTTTAAATTTTCGTCATGTGAGATTAAGGCCCTGGAAATTCCTAATATTATAGCACCAGCTTGGCCAGATAGACCCCCACCGGTAACCGAGCATTTAACATCATAATTATTCAACACATTTGTAATTTCTAAAGGTCTTGTCACAATTAATTGATGAACAGGTCTTTTGAAATAATCTATCATATGTTTTCCATTCACATATATTTTACCTGATCCTTTTTTAACCCATACTTTAGCGATAGATCTTTTTCTTCTACCTGTTGAATATTTGCTATCTTTAAAATCTAATTTTAGTCTCTTAACTTTACTTTTTTCTATGTTTGTTTGTTCCATTAATTTTTGACTATATTTTTTTTATTTAATTTTCCAAAATCAATAAATTCTGGGTTTTGATTATTGTGAGGATGTTTTTCACCGTCATATATTTTTAATTTAGTTAATTGTTTTTTAGCTAACGGTCCACCTGGTAACATTCTTTTAACAGCTAATTTTAAAATTTCATGAGTTTTATTTTTTTCTTTTAGTGTAATTGGTCTTGTTTCTTTGATACCCCCGGGATGTCCTGTGTGTCTATAATATTTTTTATTTGTAAATTTTTTACCGGTAAATTTTATTTTATTAATGTTTGTAACAACAACAAAATCTCCGTTATCCATATGAGGATTATATGTAGATTTATTTTTGCCTCTTAAAACAGTAGAAATGAAAGCAGCAAGCCTACCAACAGCAGCATTTTCAGCGCTTACTAAATACCAATTTTGTTTTATTTCTTTTTTTTTTATAAAGGGTGTCATAATAAATTAACGCGATAACTACTAATAAAAAAAGCAAAAGTCAATTAATTTAAGAAAATTTATGATTTAAATTTAAAACAACAAAAACTAATATTATACTTGTTATTTGATGCATTGACGCTAAATAAACATTCAATCCACTAATAAGAGTAAAAATACCCAAGAAAATCTGACTTAGAATGACAAATAATAAGATTAAATAACTTCTTAAATACAACTGTTTTTCTATCAAATACATTTTTACACCAAGGAATAAAACTATAAAAAATATAAAATAAGCCATACATCTATGAATTAACTGAACGATACTTTGTTCGTTAAAAATAGAGATTATTTCTAAACGTCTAAACTCAATATCATCAGGTAGATAGCTCATATTCATTTTTGGCCATGTTTGATATATCATACCAGCATCTAAACCAGATACAAATGCACCAAAAACTATTTGAGTTAAAATTAAAAAAAAAAGAAATTTTAATAATTTATTTTTAAAGTTAAAAAATAATTTATCTTTTGTGTTTAGAATATTTAGATAACTCCAGTATAAAATAGATATAATTAAAAAAGCCATAATCAAATGTAAAGAAAGTCTATAATGACTTACAGATGTATTATTTATAAGTCCACTTTCAACCATATACCATCCTATTATACCTTGAAAAACTATTAGTAAAAAAACAAAGTAAAATTTAATTAATAATTTTTTATTTAATGTTTTCTTTATTGAAAAATAGATAAGAGGAATAAGAAAAAATATTCCTATGAATCTACCTAACAATCTGTGAAAATATTCCCAGTAAAATATTACTTTGAACTCATTCATCGTCATATCGGAATTTAAAATTTCGAATTGGGGAATTTTTTTATATAAATTAAAATAATTAATCCACCCCTGTTCATTTAATGGAGGAAATATTCCTGTAAATAATTCCCATTGAGTGATAGATAATCCTGAATTAGTTAATCTTGTAAGTCCACCAACTATTATCATTAAAAAAATTAAAGAAATAGATAGTAATAACCAAATCAATAATAATTTTTCATAATTTTTATTAATGAATAACATTTATTATTTATATAATTTATCTTCAAAATCTCATATAATATAAATGTCGCTATGATAAATTATAAACTATTAAAAATCAGAGAAAAACTAGATAAACTTGATGACAAATTTTTAATCTTGATAAAAAAAAGAACATTCTTAGTAAATCAAGTTTTAAAAACAAAACAGCATAAGAGTGAAATTATTGATAAAAAAAGAATTAAAAAAATATTATCTAATATTAGAAAAAAATCTAAAAAGAAAAATATTGATATAAAAATTACTAATAAAATATGGAAGTCAATGATTCAAGCGTTTATAAATTACGAATTTAGAAATTTTAAAAAATAATTATTTGCTGTGTGGTGGAAGTTTTTTTTCTACAAAAAATTCATGTTTTCTAGTATTAGGATTATATTTTCTAATTTTTAATTTAATTTTGGCTTTTTCCCCTTTAGTGGGTTTTTTTGCATAGTATACAAAGGCACTATCAGTTTTACTCTCTGGAACCATTCTAACTTTTAAATGAGTTTTTTTAGCCATGTCTGTTTAATCTTTTAATTTTATTTAATATGTTTTTAGATTTAATTTTAATTTTATTCTTCAAGTATTGTCTTTCTATATTACTTTGATTACTAACGTCAACTTTTTTATTATTATTAAGGATTTTCTTTACCCCTTTAATTGTTAACCCCTTGTCTTTTAGCAAGTATTTAATGTATTTTATATTTTCAATTTGTTTGTTATCATAAAATCTTCTATTTCCATCTAAGATAATTGGTTTAATAATAGAAAATTCCTTTTCCCAATATCTTATTGTGTGATTTGCTGCTTTATTTTTTTCATTAACAAGGCCGATTAAATAAGCAAGTTCGGTTATATTAATTAATTTTTTTTTCATTAATATAAATTATTAAGTTTTTTACTTAAAAATTTAGATATTTTAAATTGTACTACATTTCTTTTGGTTATTTTATAATTTTTCCCAGTATTAGGATTTCTACCAATTCTTTCTTTTTTCTCTTTAATAGAAAATCTTCCAAAATTAGTAATATTTATCTTATTTTCTTTAAGCATTATTTCTATAATTATATCAATTATATGTTTTGTGATTTTTTGTATATTTTTTCTTGATGTTCCTATTGAAGTATTAATATCTTTTATAATAATTTCTTTATTAGTATTGTTGTTTTTATTCAGACTCATTTAGATGGCTAAGATTTTCTTTGATTTGGCTCATTAAGTTACCTCTTACAATCTTATAACATAAATCAATTGAGTGATAAAATCCTATAGCATCAGTTGAACCGTGGCTTTTAACAACTGGACCATTTAAGCCTAAAAAAATTGCCCCATTAAATTTCCTCGGATCTAATTTATCTTTAAATTTTTTAAGACTAAAGTATGAAAAAACAATTGAAATTTTTGATAAAATATTTTCCGTTAAATATTTTTTTAAATTATCGGTAATAAATTTAGCTGTTCCTTCGGCAGTTTTTAAAGCTATGTTACCTGTAAAGCCGTCTGTTACAATTACATTGCTATTTCCTTCAGTTATTTTATTTCCTTCTATATAACCGTTAAAATCAAAACCTCCTTTTTTTGATATTTCTTTAAGTTCAGTATGAGCTTTTTTAATTACATCTGTTCCTTTAATTTCTTCTGATCCTATATTTAACAAAGCTACTTTTGGTTTATTATTTTCAAATAAAGACTTGTAGAGGGCAGATCCCATTTCAGCAAATTCTACAAGATTTTTCTCGTCACATTCTATATTGGCTCCTAAGTCTAAAACAATATTCATACCTAATTTATTGGGCCATAATCCAGCCAATGCTGGTTTACTGACACCATTGATTGTTTTTAATATCATTCGAGATATAACTAAAAGAACTCCTGTATTGCCTGCTGATAGTGAAATATTACTTTTTGACATTGTTTGTGAATTTACACAGTTCCACATACTGCTATTTTTAGATGACTTTACAGCGGTCAAGGGAGTCTCATTATCCGATACAACTGAAGATGTATGAAAAATCTGAAATATTTTATCTGAAATCTTATATTTGTTTAACTCTGTTTTTATTTTCTTTTCATCTCCATAAATATTAAAATAATAATCATCTTTATCTTTGTTCTTTTCATAAAATAATGAAATACCTTTAATATTTTTATAAGGAGAATTTTCCCCACCCATTGCGTCTATGGCAATAGTAATTTTTTTGTTCATGACTTAATTAAATATCTAATATTTTTTTTCCGTTATAAAAACCAGTCTTTAAATCGACGTGATGAGATAATCTATATTCACCAGATTTTTTATCTTCAACAACATTAGGGCTGTTGATTTTATGGTGAGATCTTCTTTTGTTTCTTCTAGAAACAGATGTTTTTCGTTTAGGTACAGCCATAATTAAATTTTACAATGTCTTTTATCATATTTTTGTTAACTTTATCAAAGCAATAATTGTAATATTTTTTGAAATATATTGACAGTTTTTCGTCAATTTCTATGTTTTCATCACGTTTAAATAAGAATTTTGAAATTACTTTGCTCTCTATAAAAATATTGCTTTTCTTAACGATAATTTTTACAAGCATATCGTGGAACATTCTGTTAAACAGCTTCATTTTTTTGTTAACAGTAACATCTCCATGTCCAAGCTCTCTTAAATTATTTTCTATGTTATAAAAAACGTTATCATACAGTTCTTGAGAATATTTCTTAAATTTTTCATTTCTATTCAGGGTATTAATAATAATAGATAAATGAGCAAATATTAAAGCAACTCTGTTTTCTAGTTTATCTTCTAAATGAATATCTTTGTAAAAGAAGATGTTTCGTGATAATTGTACTAAATTATTAAATATATGGTCATGCTCTTTATACTTAAAGTTAAACATATTTATATTTCGTTATTATTTTTAATATTAATCATATTATCTAATTGTCAACTAAAAGATCCTGTAAAAGGTCACGGTATAAATTTCTTAGAAAATCGCTCAAAAGAGATAATTTTAAGTAAGACCAACAAAAATGATGTGATAAACCTAATAGGAAATCCTCATACAAAATCCATAGATGATGAAAATCTATGGTTTTATTTTGATAGAAAAATTACCACTGGATCTATGTTTAATATGAAAGATAACAAACTAATTGAAAATAATGTTTTAGTAGTTAGGTTTAACAAATTAGGGATAGTTGAAAATAAAGAATTTTATAATAAAAATGATATGAAAAAAATTGCATATTCAGAAATGAAAACTGATAATCCTGTAACTAGGGGAAGTTTTGTTACTAAGTTTTTACAAAGTGTTAAGCAAAAAATGTATGGTAAGAGAAAATTTTAATGAGCTATTACTGATAGCAATAAAAGTGCTACTATATTTGTAATTTTTATCATAGGGTTTACTGCTGGTCCTGCAGTGTCTTTGTAAGGATCACCTACTGTATCACCGGTAACAGCTGCTTTATGTGCCTCTGACCCTTTTCCACCAAAATTACCATCTTCAATATATTTTTTTGCATTATCCCAAGCTCCGCCACCAGCAGTCATTGATATAGCTACAAATAATCCTGTAACTATAACACCTAGCAACATTGCACCTACTGAAGCTAAAGCAGCAACTTTTCCTGCTATAAATAAAATTATTAAGTAAAGAAATATAGGAGAAAGAACTGGCAACATTGATGGTATAATCATTTCTTTAATTGCCGCTTTAGTTAATAAATCTACTAATCGTCCATAATCAGGTTTTCTTTTTCCTTTCATAATACCCGGTATCTTTTTAAACTGTCTTCTAACTTCAATAACTACTGCTCCACCTGCCCTTCCAACAGCTTGCATACCCATAGAACCAAAAAGATAAGGTAATAATCCTCCGATCAAAAGACCTATAACAACATATGGATTTGATAAATCAAAACTTACTTCTAAATTATATAATGTAGAAGTTTTGTCTTGAGCATAATATTTTATATCTTCGGTATAAGCTGCAAACAAAACTAAAGCACCTAGCCCAGCTGAACCAATTGCATAACCTTTGGTAACAGCTTTAGTAGTGTTACCCACTGCATCTAAAGCATCTGTAGTTTTTCTCACACTCTTAGGTAATTTAGCCATTTCTGCTATACCACCAGCATTATCAGTAACTGGCCCGTAAGCATCTAAAGCAACAACCATTCCAGTTAAAGCCAACATTGAAGTAACTGCTATTGCTATACCAAACAATCCAGCTAAATTAAAAGTCGTTAATATTCCAATTACAATTATCAATGCCGGTATAGCAGTCGCTTCCATTGAAATTGCCAAACCTTGAATTACATTTGTACCATGACCAGTAGTTGAAGATTGAGCAACGCTTTTTACGGGTCTAAAATTTGTTCCAGTGTAATATTCTGTAATCCAGATAATAAATCCTGTTATAATTAGTCCACTCACCGCACAAAGATATAAGTCAAAACCAGTAAAGATAATATCAGAATATTTATAAGAATTATTTAATCCAATTGTTGCATCAGTTAAAGGATAAAGAATAAGAAGTGACAAAACAGAAGTAGCTATAAAGCCTTTATATAAAGCACCCATTATATTTTTACTCTTACCTAGTTTTACAAACCATGTTCCAATAATAGATGTAATTATGCAAGAACCTCCGATTGCTAAAGGATAAACCATCATATTTTGAATATTTGGAAAAAATATAGAAGCTAAAACCATGGTAGCAACAATTGTTACAGCATAAGTTTCAAAAAGATCTGCAGCCATTCCTGCACAATCACCAACGTTATCTCCTACGTTATCTGCAATTACTGCAGGGTTACGAGGGTCATCCTCAGGTATACCAGCCTCAACTTTACCTACTAAGTCTGCACCAACATCAGCGCCCTTTGTAAAAATTCCCCCACCTAATCTAGCAAAAATAGATATTAATGATGCACCAAAGCCTAATGCTACCAAGGCGTTAATAATATCTCTACTTTCAGCATTTAAACTTAATAAAGTTAAATAGTAAATTGATATAGCTAATAAAGCTAGTCCTGCAACTAATAACCCTGTTATAGCTCCCGATTTAAATGCAATGTTTAAACCAGATTGTAAACTTTTTCTCGAAGCCTCAGCTGTTCTAACGTTTGCTTTTACAGATATTAACATTCCTACATAGCCAGCAACTCCAGATAACGCGGCACCTATTAAATATCCAACACCTACTAAAAAATTAAAAAAATAAGTAACAATGATCAATACAATTAATCCTACTACAGCTATGGTTTTGTACTGTCTGTTGAGATAAGCTTTAGCCCCTATTTGAATAGCAGAGGCAATTTCCTTCATTTTATCATTTCCGTCACTGGCTGAAAGTATTTGACCAGATAAAAGATAGCTATAAGCAACTGCTAATATTCCAGAAAAAATTATTAAGTAAAGAAGTTCTAAAGATGTATTCATATAATTAGATGATAAATGCCAAAATATATTCAAAAACGCAAGCTAAACTTTTAGTTATTTACATTAACTTAAACTATTAATTTTCCCTAATTAAGTAAGATAATTTGTCCAAAATGGCATTTAAATATTTAATTTGTGCTTTTTCTAAAAAAAACTGAGATGTTTTTAGATACTCACTAATTATAACTTTTTTTGGGTTATTATGCTTGAATAATAGCTCAAAAACAGCAGCAAAAATTATAATTTTTAATAACTTATCAGTTCTCTTTAAATCTATATCGTCCTTTAGTTTGTCTTTAATTAAGTCTTCAATATAATCACTTCTCTCTAATGTTCCCTCTGTTACATCCTTAATGAATTTTTTATATTGAGATTTATTATAAACTATTTCTTCTTCAGGATTAAGAATCTTAGAATAGAGTTTTTGAACAATTTTTACTCTAGGTATTGAACTTTTTATTAAATTACTCATAAATTTAAGAGTTTAATAACTGCATGAGAGGCTTCTTGACCTTTTTTTTTAGATCTTTTTTGAGCCTGAGATTTATTTAAACTTGTAATGATTCCATTGCCAATAGGTTTTTTAAATTTTAAAGAAATTTGCATAATAGCATCAAAAGTACTTCTACAAATATAATGAAAATGAGGAGTCTCACCTTTAATAACGCATCCTAGAACTATACAAGCATCAACTTTTTTAATATTTTTAATTACAGCCAATGGAATCTCAAATGTACCAGGGACAAATTTTATCACTAGTTTGTAATCTTTATTTAACAATCTTTTTTTTGCTCCAACTATTAAATTATTAGTTATATTAGAGTAATAATTTGAAGCAATTATAAGTATTTTTTTTTTTCATTTAATAATTCTTTGTTTCACAATTTTAATACCATACCCTTCTAGTCCTATAACTTTCTTTTTTGATCTACCCACTAGTATCATTTTATTTATGCCTAGGTCTTTTATAATTTGAGCTCCTATACCATAATATCTTAGAATATTACTTCTATATTCATCAATTATTTGTTGTTTAGGAGTTTTTTGATCTTTAACTATAATAAATGCAAATTCATTAAATTTATTTAAATAATCTAAGGATTTTTTTAATTTTTTATCATTTAAATTTATTGTATTAAGATTAAATTTTTTTGATAAAACTCTAACATTAACTGGCTTATTACGTTGAAATTTTCCTTTTTTAATTACATAATTAAAAGTGTTATCTAAATTATTTTTATATATTAATAATTCAACTTTATTTTTATTATAAATAATGTTTTTAGATTTAATAAAATTTACAAATTTTTCATTTTTTAATCTAAAAGAAATTAAATCTTCAATATTAGCAATTTTCATTTTATGTTTTTTCGAAAAGTGAATTAAGTCTTTCATTCTCGCCATTCTTCCATCTTGATTCATCACCTCACAAATGACAGCACTAGGATTTAATTTTGCTAATTTAGATATGTCAACAGATGCTTCTGTATGACCTGCTCGCTCAAGAACACCTCCATTTCTTGAAACAAGAGGAAAGACATGACCTGGTGAAACAATATCTTTTTTTTTTGAATTATTTTTTATTGCCACTTTAATTGTTTTTGCCCTATCAAATGCTGATATACCAGTAGTAATTCCTTTTCTTGCCTCTATAGAAATTGTAAACGCTGTTTGCATTCTAGCTTTATTTAAAGATGACATTAAAGGTAAACCTAAATTGTCTACTTTTTTTTTAGTTAAAGCTAAACATACTAGTCCTTTACCATAAGTAGCCATAAAATTAATATTTTTTGAATTACACTTTGATGCTGGTATTACTAAATCTCCCTCATTTTCTCGATCTTTATCGTCAACTAAAATAAACATTTTGCCTTTCTTAGCATCTTTAATAATTTCTTTAATAGTAGAAAAATAATTTTTTGGCATCTATTACTTTAAATTTGAAATATATTTTGAAAAAATATCAAACTCAACATTCAAATAATCATTAACTTTAACCTTATGGAGATTGGTGAGTTTGAGTGTATGAGGAATAACATTAATTTCAAAGAATCTAATAGTTTTTTTAGAAATTGTTAAAGATACACCATTTATATGAATAGAGGCTTTATCTACGACAAATTTTAAGTATTTTTTTTCTATTCTTATTCTCAAAATCCAAGTTTTATCCAATATATTAATTTTAATTACTTTTCCTAAAGTATCTACATGGCCTTGAGTATAATGACCAGAAAGTTCATCACCATATTTTAATGATTTTTCTAAATTAATCAACTTTCCAATTTTTAAATATGAATAGTTAGATCTTTTTAAAGTTTCATTAGATAAATAAAAAAAAAGTAAATCTTTTTTTTTTGATATAAGAGTAAGACAAACACCGTCGCAAGCAATTGAAGAGCCTAAATTAATTTTGTTATTATTAAAATTTGATTTAATTCCAATAATAATAGAATTTTTATTTTTTTTAATTTCTTTTACAATGCCAGTTTGTTTTATTATTCCGTTAAACATTATTTTAATCTCTCCTTATATAAATTGTCTCCATATAGAAATACCTTTTCTTTATTTTGAGTTTTAATCATTTTTAAATATTTTGGACTAAAATTATTTTTTCCGTTATTTTTTAATTTAAAATTAGATTGGAAGATATAAATATCTCTAATTTTTTTTTCTTTTAGTAAAAAACTTGTAAAAGTAAGTCCCGCCTCAACTAATAATCGAAAATAATTTTTTTTTTTTAAAAATTTCATAATTTCTGCATATTCATATAGCTTATTTTCATGTTTATTTATCTGGATAACAATAATTTTTTTATTTTTTAAATTTTTAATTTTTTTTTCATTTTTATCTTTATATGTAAAAATTATAATTTTTCTATTTAATTTTTTTTTAAATAATTCTAAGCTCTTATCTATTTGAAACTTTCTATCAATTATAGCTATGTTAGGTGACTTTTTTTCTAAACCTTTTATTCTACAATCTAACAAAGCATTATCATTATTAACTGTTTTTGAAGTTGTTAATATACAATCATATTGAGTTCTCAAAAAGTGAACTACGTTCCTAGAAAATCTATTTGTTATCCATTTATCTTTTTTGTTAATAGTAAAAAAATCTTTTGATACAGCTATTTTTGCATCTATTATTGGATATTTATCATTTTTTTGATTAAAATAACTCTCATAAAAATTTTTACCCCTTTTTTTTAGTAAGTTTTTTTTAACTATTATTTTATTTAAACCTAAGATTTTTTGGGATTTGTTTTGTGATCGTTTATCTATATCATTAATTGCATAATAAACTTTCTTTATTTTTTTTTTTTTAATTAAATTAGTACAAGGGGGTGTTTTACCAAAGTGCGAACACGGTTCTAAAGTGAGATAAATATTTGATCCTTTAAAATTAATATTCTTATTTAATGCGTTATATTCTGCATGTGGACGACCATTAATTGATGTAAATCCAGTCGAAATTATACTATTGTTTTTTTCTATAACACAACCAACTGAAGGATTGGTTTTAGTTGAGCCAAGATTTATATTAGCTTGTTGGAATGCTAAATTTAAATATTCGAAATGATTTTGATTTATTTTATTTCTTTTTTGATTTGCCATGTAATTCATCAATATAACTACCAAATTCACCAATTTCTTTAAAATTTGTATATACTGAGGCAAATCTTATGTAAGCGATTTTATCTAGTTCTTTCAGTTCATCCATTACTTTTTTTCCGATTACACTAGATTGTATCTCCGATTGGCCAATTTCTTCAAGTTCTCTAGAAATTTTAGAAACCACTTTTTCGGTAGTATCAGAGTCGATAGGTCTTTTTTTAAGAGCTGTAAAAAGTGATTTAGCTAGTTTTTCTCTATCAAATGGTGTTCTTCTACCGTTTTTCTTTATCACTGTTAGTTCTCTAAATTGTACTCTTTCAAAAGTAGTGAATCTTTGTCCTCCTCCACAAGTGCAAACTCTTCTTCTTCTAATAGCTGTACCATCTTCTGTTGGTCTGGAATCTACTACTGAAGTATCTTTTTCTCTACAAAATGGACATATCATTTAAATTTTACTCACTGTATATTGGAAATGAAGAACACAAATTTATAACTTCTTTTTGAACTTCTTTTTCAACTTTAGAATTATCATTGTGATTATTTGATAGGCCTTTAATAACTTTTGTTATCAATTCTCCAACTATCTTAAATTCATTTTCACTAAAACCTCTAGTAGTAGCAGCAGGAGTACCGAGCCTAATACCCGATGTAATAGCGGGACTTTCTGTATCAAAGGGTATTCCATTTTTGTTGCAAGTTATATTAGCTCTACCTAAGCTGGCTTCAGCATCTTTACCGGTTACATTATATGGTCTTAAGTCTACTAACATTAAATGAGTATCTGTACCTCCAGAAAAAATTTTAAAATTATTATTAATAAGCGTATTACTTAAAACTCTAGCATTTTGAATTACTTGTTTAGTATAAGTTTTAAAATCTTCATTTAATGCTTCTTTGAAACACACAGCCTTTGCTGAAATTACGTGCATTAAAGGGCCTCCTTGTAGTCCAGGAAAAACTGCGCTATTAAATTTTTTATATAGGGTTTCGTTATTTGTTAAAATAATTCCACCCCTAGGACCTCTCAAAACTTTATGAGTTGTAGATGTAACAACATCAGCATACTTTAAAGGATTGGGATAATCTCCGCCAGCGACTAATCCAGAAAAATGTGCCATATCAACTAATAAGTATGCTTTAACTTTATCACAAATTTCTCTAAATTTTTTAAAATCAATTACTCTAGAATAAGCACTTCCACCAGCAATAATTAATTTTGGCATATTTTTTGTAGCTAATTCTTCTATCTTTTCATAATTTATTAAACCTGTTTCTTTATCTACATCATAATGAACAGCATTAAACCATTTTCCTGATTGTGAAGGTTTAGCTCCATGTGTTAAATGTCCACCAGAATTAAGACTCATTCCAAGAATAGTATCGCCTGGTTTAATTAAAGCTAAAAAGACAGCTCCGTTGGCTTGTGCTCCAGAATGCGGCTGAACATTAGCGAACTTACAATTAAAAAGTTTTTTAGCTCTTTCAATGGCAAGATCTTCCGCTATATCGACGTATTCACATCCTCCATAATATCGTTTACCAGAATACCCCTCTGCATATTTATTAGTTAAAATCGAACCTTGAGCTTCTAAAACAGCTTTGGAAACTATATTTTCCGAAGCAATTAATTCGATATGGTTTTTTTGTCTAATATATTCTTTTGAAATAGAACTAAATATCTCTTTATCAGAGTATTCTAAACTTTCTTCAAAAAAAATATTTTTAATCTTGTTTATTTTAGTTGCTGTTGACATTAAATTTTTTTAATCCTTCTATTATGTCTTCCACCTTCAAACTTAGTTTTTAAAAAAATTGCTACAATTTTTTTAATAATTTTTTTTTTTGTTAGTCTTGATCCTAAACATAATATATTAGCATTATTATGTTGCCTAGACAATTGAGTAGATTTAATATTATATCCTACTGCAGCTCTAATTCCTCTTAATTTGTTGGCTGTTATTGCCATGCCAGTTCCTGATCCACAAACGAGTATACCTATCTCGCTTTTTTTTTTGTTATTCTTCTTGATACTTTTTTTGCATAATCTGGGTAGTCTACTGATTTATCATTAAATGGGCCCAAATCTATTATTGATAAATCTTCTTTAATAACAAAATCTTTAACAAATTCTTTTATTTTATACCCAGCATGATCTGAGGAAATACAAATTTTTTTAAATATGAAATTCAAATTAATTAAATTGATTTTCTAGCATACAAGCAACAATGTGTATTCTATTTTGCTCTCCGCCGTTAAAAAAATTGTGGTACCTGGTATTATTCGTAATCCAAACTTTTCCATCTGCGGGCATATGTTTAGAAACATCTTCTATCACCATTCTACATCCTGGATTAGTTATAATTGGTATGTGGAGTCTTGGTTCAGGATCTTTATGCCAACTTAAGGTTGATCTAGGTTCTTTTAATAAAATCCTTACTCTTCCTAATTTAAATTTTGACTTAAGTTTATTGTACACATCCTCAAAATAAGTGTTTTTAAAATCATCAACTAACTCTGTATATTTTGACTCATCTATTGGTTTGTCTCGAACAACTTCTTTTCCAGTCTCGTCTGGTTTTGTCCAGTATATCCCTCTTACATTATGTCCTTTAACAGAGTCTAAATCTCCAGGAATTTGATTCATTGGAATAGCAGCGAAATTAGTAATGCCCAAAGTGTGATAATTTGATTTTTTAAGAATAACATCTAAATCAGATCTTAATTTATCAATATCAAAACTTAGGTCGGGTACCTGATAAAAATCATTTATTGTAGAACTGTTTGACATAAAAAATTATTAAATTACTTTGCTTATAAGGTATAATAATATATTTGTCGCAGAAAAAAAATAGCTATATATATAAAAAATGAAGATATTAGGTAAATTTCCATCAACAAGATTGCGAAGAGTTCGCAGTTCTCATTGGGTAAGAAGATTAGTATCAGAAAACAACCTTTCAGTAGATGACTTAATCTTACCTATTTTTATAACTGAAGGAAAAAATAAAGTTGAAAAAATTAAAAACATGCCAGCTGTTTATAGATACAGTTTAGACAAAATCGATAGAATTCTTGACCAAGCTTCAAAATATAAAATTCCAATGATAGCAATATTCCCTAATATATCTCATAAAAAAAAAGATAAGTATGGTTCAGAGTCATTAAATGAGAAAAATTTAGTTTGTAAAGCAATAAAATTAATAAAAAAGAAATATAATAACTTTGGGATTATGTGCGATGTTGCTTTAGATCCGTATACTGACCACGGCCATGATGGAATAATAAAAAAAGGCATCATTGATAATGACGAAACTATTAAAATATTAATAAAACAATCTTTATTACAAGCTGAAATGGGTTGTGATGTAATTGCTCCTTCAGATATGATGGATGGAAGAATAGGTAAAATCAGAAAAGAACTGGATAAAAATAGTTATTATAACACTAAAATACTCTCTTACGCTGTTAAATATGCCTCAAATTTTTATGGACCGTTTAGAAACGCTGTAGGTTCAAATAAAGTACTAAGGGGTGATAAAAAAACTTACCAAATGGATTTTAAAAATTCTTATGAAGCTTTGAGAGAAGTGGGTCTTGATATTAAAGAGGGTGCAGATTTTGTAATGATTAAACCAGGAATGCCATATTTGGATATAATAAAAGAAGTTAAAAGAAAATTTAAAATACCAGTATTTTCCTACCAAGTATCAGGGGAATATAGCATGATTAAAAACGCAATTAATAAAAATATAATTAATGAAGATTCTGTAATTGAAAGTTTAACAGCACTGAAAAGAGCCGGATCTAGTGCAATTGTTACATATTTTGCTCTTGATGTATGTAAAAAGTTAATAAAATTTAAATAAAGTATTTTTCAAGCATATTTCTTGACTTAGGAAAAAAAAGATTATTTGGAAGAAAAAACTTGTTTAATAAAAGATTTCTTGTGAAAAACAATGAGTGAGTAATTATCTCATTTGAAAACTTATCAGGAATAGTCTCGTTAATAATAAATTTTGGTACTTTGTAAATTATGTTATCTATTTTTACAGAGATGATGTTTTTTTCCAGATTTGTTTTCTCAAAATTAAAACCATAACCAAGATCTTTAATTAACTTTAATTCCCAAAGTATGTAAATAATAGGCCAATTCTGTAAATCTAAATTTTTAATATAATTATTTAATGAGGAATAAATATTTTTATATGATTGAGCTTCTGGTAATAAAATATTCAATAGCTCAGCAATTGATAATAAGCTACATGATCTTTTTTTATCATCAAAATACTTCGGTGAAATGGCTTCTAATATCTCAACTTTTAAATAACCTGATTTATTTGATTTGGTTGAATTGTTGATTAAAAATAGTTTATTTGAAATTTGTAAATAGTTCTTAATTTTTCTTGAAGTTCCACCATAGACAATTCCACTTATCTTTCCATATTTATAGGTGAAAAAATTCACAATATTTGCATTTTCTCTGAACCTTCTTTTATTAAGTAAATAACCCTCGTCTTCCCAATTCATAAAATCTTAAGTTCTCGTATTAATTTTTTTGCTGCATTTTGTTGAGCATTTTTTTTTGAATTTCCTTTAGCTGTTAACTGTTTGGAATTAGGTATTTTGACCGTGACTTTAAAAATAGGTTTATGGTCTGGTCCTGACTGTTTTTCTAAAGAGTACGATGGCAATACTTTATATCTTTTAAGTGTAAATTCTTGCAATTTAGTTTTTGAATCGATTATAGTTTTATCAGATTCTTTTAAAGATTTATCCCAGTACTTTAAAATAAATTTTTCAGCACTTTTTAACCCGCTATCAATAAAAATAGCTCCAATTAATGCTTCGAGACAATCTCCAGAAATCTTTTCATTTTTTTGATTTAATTTTTGATATTTTTTATCTAAAAACATATATTTGTTTAAATTAATTTCATTTGATATCTGAGCACATTTTTTTTTATTAACTAAGTTAGCGTATTTTTTATCTATAATACCCTCTTTTTCTTTTGGATATTTTAAAATTAAGTTTTTTGAAATTATTAAGCCTAGAACTCTATCGCCTAAAAATTCGAGTTTTTCATTATTTTTATCTTCACTAAAACTTTTATGGGTTAAGGACATTTCTAAAAGTTTTTCAGAATTAAATTTATAATTAATAAATTCCTGGAGTTCAATTAAAGTGTTTCTTTTCATAACCCCTTAAAAGTTCTATCTAATCGTAAAGACTTGTTCCAATTCCAGAATTTAAGAAAACTACTAACAAGTGTATCATTTGAAAAAAAAATAGTTTTAGCTTTTCCAACAAGATTTTCTTTATGGACATATCCCACTGAGGCTAAAAATCTACTATCTTTAGAACAATCTCTATTATCACCTAAAAAAAAGAAATGATCAGGAGGAACTTGATATTTATCTGTATTCATTTGAGTACCTAAAGAATTGTAAGTAGCGATATAATTTTTTCCATTAGGTAAAGTTTCATTATATGCCGTGGTTTGAAAAGAAGTGTTTCCACATCTAATATTTAGAATTTGATTAATTTTTTCACGCTTAATTTTTTTGGAATTGATTAGTATCTCACCATTAGAAAATTGTATAGTATCACCAGGTAGTCCAATAAGTCTTTTAATATAATCAGTTCTATTATCAGCAGGTGTTTTAAAAACTACTAGATCACCTCTTTTAGGATTTTTTTCAAAAATCCTTTTTTTTAATATAGGTGGACTAAATGGAAATGAATGCTTGCTATAACCATAAGAAAACTTTGAAACAAATAATCTATCTCCAACTAGTAAAGTTGGTTCCATAGATGATGATGGAATATAAAAAGGTTGATAAAATAAAGATCTCAATAAAACGGCTATAATTAAAGCAATTAAAATAGTTTTTAAGTTTTCTATTAATATTAAATAAAATTTTTTATTCATTTTGTTATCAAAACTGTTGCGATAGATATTTTTTTTTCATCAGAAATACTTACAAAAATTTTATAGTTTTTTGTTTTTAATATTTTATTTACAACCTTTAAAATATTTTTAGATAAATTTATCGTTGGCTTTCCATTTTCGTCATTTAATACTGTTATTTCATTAAAACTCAATCCCTTGCTAAATCCTGTTCCCATTGCTTTAACAAAAGCTTCTTTTGTAGCATATTTTTTAGATAAACAATTAATTCTATTTTTCGTTTTGTTGCATTTTTTAATTTCATTATTAGAAAAAATTCGATTAATAACTTTTTTATTTTTCTTAATTGCTTTTTTTATTCTTTCGTTTGAAATTATATCTATTCCTATACCGTAAATATTCATATTATTTAATTAGAGTTTTGAATTTTTTTATCGTTTTTTTTAAACCAAGAAAGATAGATTCTCCTACTAAAAAGTGACCAATATTAAATTCTTGAATATATTTAATTTTTGAGAGAATTTTACTTGATAAAAAATTTAGACCATGCCCTGCATGAACTTCAAGTCCTATTTCATTGGCATATTTAGAGCATTGATTTATTTTTTGAAACTCAGTTTTATAATTTTTTTTTGAGTTTATTAAGTTGCAAATCTTACCAGTATGTATTTCTATACAATCTGACTCGAAGAAGAACTTTGCTAATTTTATATCTTTTATTTTAGGTTCTATAAAAAGACTAACCCGAGAACCATTATTTTTTAATTTTTTAATTAATTTTTTTAAGAAGGTTTTGTTATAGTTTAAATTTAAACCACCTTCTGTTGTGACTTCTTTTCTTTTTTCAGGAACAATACAAATATAAGTTGGTTTATATTTCAAAGCTATTTTTAACATTTCATTTGTTGCTGCTATTTCTAGATTTAAAGGAATTTTTAATTTAGATTTTATAATCTTTAGATCTTCGTCATTAATATGTCTTCTGTCCTCTCTAAGATGTATCGTTACAGAATGTGCACCGTAATTTTGTGCAAATAAGGCTGCTCTAACTGGACTGGGATAGTTTTCCCCTCTTGCATTTCTTACTGTAGCAACATGGTCAATGTTAACACCTAATCTTATTTTTGTCATTACAGATTTCTACTACCCGGTTTTATAGCTTTTATTTCCAATAACTCTTTGGGTAAATTATCTTTTGAGTACGTTGGAATATTTAATTTAATTTGAGACACAATATTTTCTTTTATTATTGAATTAGTATTTGTTCTGTCAATAATACATGCAAATCCAACTAACTGACCGCCTAGTTTAGTTATAATTTCAGAGCATTCCATGCTCGATTTTCCTGTAGTAATTACATCCTCAACTATCAATACTTTTGAATTTTTTGGTATATTAAAATTTCTTCTTAAGACAAATTTTCCATCAACTCTCTCCGTGAAGATTGTTTCTTTTTCTAAAAGTTTAGCAATTTCGTAACCTATTATTATTCCTCCCATAGCCGGAGACAAAATAATATCAATTTCTTTAAATTTATTAATAATCTTTTCTGATAGAGATTTACAAATTGCATTTGATTGAGTTGGTTTGCTCAGAAGTTGTGCACATTGTACATATTGTGAGCTATGAAGACCTGATGAAAGAATAAAGTGCCCCTCTATTAAGGCATTAGTTTCTTTTAAAATTTTCAATGATTCTTCGTATGAAAGCATTTTTTTTTGTTTTGTGTCTAACAATTTTTAATCTATAATTTTTTTGTTTTATTTGACTTATCAAGTTTGTAAAGTTTTTCAAATTTTTAATTTGTATATCGAAAGAAAACTGTAAATATTCTTTTTCTTTTTTAAGCAGCTCAACATTTAATATATTGCTTTCATTAAATCCAATCAATGTGCTTATTTCACCTAATACACCTGGTTTATGAGGTAAATCTATTACTAAAGTACATGTATAACTTTTTGGACTATCCTTATCAATTTTACTCCTATCTTGCCAGTATCTTCTAATTGCTGCTCTTGCTTTACCAGTTTTTGAGGAAGACAACCAATGCAAAGACGGTGATACTTTAGTTGATGTTAAAATTTTGACCATATCTCCATTTCTTAACTCTGTTTGAACGGGCATTTCTTTTCCATTAACTTCACAGCCTATAGCGGTATCTCCTATTTTTGTGTGGACAGCATAAGCAAAATCTATCGGAGTACCATTCTTAGGCAATTTAATTACAGATCCTTTTGGAGTAAAACAAAATACATTTTCTTGGAACATTTGAAGTTTTGTAAATTCAAAATAATGTTCAGGACTATTTCCTGTTTCTATAATTTCAACTAAATCTCTAAGCCAATCATATTCTTTCCAAGATAACTCAGAAAATTTTTCTGAAGATTTATATTTCCAATGAGATGCTATTCCTCGTTCTGCAAATTCATGCATATCATGTGTTCTAATTTGAATTTCAATTCTTTGTTTATTAGGACCAATGACTGCTGTATGTATAGATTTATATTTATTAATTTTTGGGGTTGAAATATAGTCTTTAAATTTACCAGGTATTGCTGAGTATTTTGAATGGAAAATTCCTAAAGTTTTATAACAATCCTCAACTGAGTTTAGTAAAATTCTAAAACCTACAATGTCAGTTAACTGTGCTAAGGATATTTTTTTGTTTTGCATTTTTCTCCATATAGAGAAAGGGGTCTTTTCTCTACCAGCAATTTTGGCTGATACTCCATTTTGATTAAGGATATTTATTAATTCTAATGAAATTGTTTTAAAATTATCATCTCTGTTATTTTTTATAAGTTTTAATCTTTCCTGAATAAGATCTCTGGCTTCTTTATTTAGGATTTCAAATGATAAATCTTCTAATTCATCTCTTATTCTATTCATTCCCATTCTATCGGATAGAGGAGCATAAATTTCCATTGTCTCTTTTGCTATCCTTATTTGTTTTTCCTTTGAGTCGAATGCTTTAATGGTTCTCATATTATGTAATCTGTCTGCTATTTTTACTAGTAAAACTCTTATGTCTTTTGAAGTTGCTAAAATAAGCTTTCTAAAATTTTCTGCTCTAGAACTTTCAAGAGCTTTATCTTCCAATGCAGAAATTTTGGTAACACCATCAACTAAATCAGCTACTTCTTTTCCAAACTCTTTTAAAACAATATCATATGTAGCCTTTGTATCTTCTATAGTGTCATGAAGAAGTCCTGTTACAATAGTGGCGCTATCAAGTCTTAAATCGGATAAAATATTTGCTACTGCCAACGGATGAATTACGTATGGATCACCTGATTTTCTTTTTTGGTTCTTATGGGCGTCTAAAGCAAACTTATAGGCTTTATTTAAAGTCTCAGGATTCAAAAATCTATTATAAGATTTAATTTTATTTATTAACTCATTGTTATTGATCATACCTATAATATATCACTTTTACCTAATCTTGTAATCTCCTTATGAGTATTTTTGTCTAAATCTAGAAAAAAACTATTGATTTTTTTATTAAATATTGGATGAAGCCAACCTGGTTCAATTTCTCTCAATGGATAAATAACAAAATTTCTTAAATGTAATTTGGGATGTGGGATTTTCAAATCATTTTCATTGATTATTTTCCCTTTATAATCAATAATATCTATATCACATACTCTTGGCTCATTAGCTTTTGACCGATTTCTACCCATTTTTTTTTCAATTTTCTGAATTTCTTTTAGTAAAATATTTGGTCTAAGATTGGTTTCTATTTTCAAACATAAGTTTATAAATTTAGGTTTTGTTTTATCAGGGTAAGAAGGAGTTTCATAAAAATCAGAGATATCAATTAATTTAATTTTTAATTCCTTCAAAAATTTTACAGATTTTTTTATATTAGCCCTTCTACCTCCATAACATGATGGCAAATTTGAACCTATATTCAGATATATCATTTGTTTCTTTTGCTAAAAATTCTTGCCTTTTCTCTTTGCCAGTCTCTTTTTTTCTTTACTAACCTTTTGTCATATAATTTTTTTCCTTTTCCAACTGCTATTTGTACTTTAGCTTTACCTTTATTAAAATACATTTTGGTGGGAATAATAGTCATACCTTCCTGATTAATTCTTCCCATTAAAGTATTAATCTGTTTTTTCGATAGTAATAGTTTTCTTTCCCTTGTTGGATCATGATTATTATAAGAGGATTGCTTATAAAGAGGTATGTGAGAATTGATCAAAAATATTTCTCCTTTAATATCTATTGCATATGAATCTGCAATATTACCTTTGCCTGATCTTAAAGATTTTATTTCTGAGCCTTTTAAAACTATTCCAGCCTCTAGAAGTTCAGTAAAATAATAATTGAAACTAGCTTTACGGTTTAGACAAATAATTTTTTGCGAATTATTTGTTGATTTCATTAAAGCAACTTTGCAAACTTAAGAGCATTTTCTACTTCTTTTTTTGTAGACTCTTTTACCTGTACTAAAGGCAATCTTACTTCTGAAGGAGCTAATTTTAAAAGAGATGCTGCGTATTTAACTGGAGATGGATTACTCTCTATAAACAAAGCTTTATGCAATGGAGATAACATTTTATTTATACTTAAAGCTTTATCATTCTCATTATCCAAAGAGGCTTTTTGTAATTCTGCACATAGTTTAGCGGCAACATTTGCTGTAACACTTATACATCCTACACCACCTCTTTTATTAAATTCTATAGCGTTATCGTCTTCTCCAGTTAATTGTAAAAAGTCTTTACCCATTTTTTTTAATTGCTCTGTAACTCTATTTAAGTCACCGGTAGCATCTTTTACACCTTTAATATTTTTAAGTTCATTAAGTCTAGCCATTGTATCTACGGACATATCAATTACTGACCTAGAAGGAATGTTATAAATAACAATCGGTATACCAACTTTATCATTTATAGATTTATAATGTTGAAACAAACCTTCTTGAGTAGGTTTGTTGTAATAAGGTGTAACTATTAAGAGTCCGTCAGCTCCAGCAGACTCAGCATGCTTTGATAGATCGATCGCTTCTGAAGTTGAATTTGAACCTGTTCCGGCTATAACAGGTATTTTGCCTTTGCATTCTTTAACAGCTATCTCAATAACTTTTTTATGCTCATTATGAGATAATGTAGGTGACTCCCCTGTGGTACCCGCTGGTACTACACCATTAGTGCCGTTTTTGATATGATAGTGTATAATTTCAGTGTAATTAGACTCATCTAGCTTATCATTTTTAAATGGTGTTATTAATGCTACGATTGAACCTTTAAACATAAATCAATATAAGATTATTTATAATCTAAATTTATGCTTATTCGAATAATTAGTCTAGCTATTTTATTAGCTGTTTTAAATATAAATGATGTCAGCTTAGCTGATAATAATTTCATATTACCAAAAGACAAACCTTCAGTATTTAAAAAAATAGAAAAAAAATCAACTAGTAGTGATTTATTGCCTCAAACTAAACCAATAATTCAAAATAAAGAGGTTTCAAAAAAAATTGAAGAAAGTAATAAAATTGATACTCAAATAAAGAAAGAAAAAGAACAAGAAATAGCTAAACCTAAAAAAACCAGGATTACGAATTTTATCGTTCCTAAAAAGAAACCTAAAACTGTAAAAAAAGTTACATCTTCAGCAAAAAAATCAAAATATTTAAGTCAAAAAGACTTTGAAAGAGCAAAAATTGCATTTGGTCAAATTAAGTCAGGTAAAATGATAACAGGTTATAAAACATCGCAAAATATTAAAGATAAAGATTTCAAAAAATTTGTTCAATGGCTTTATCTAATGAAATCATCAAATAATGCATCCTTTGCTACTTATGAAACTTTTATTAGACAGAACATGGATTATCCAAGAATTGGAAGATTAAATTATTTAGCAGAACAAAAAATTTATTTAAAAAATTCTTCGCCTAAAAATATTTTAAACTGGTTTACAGATTATCCGCCAGTAAGTGGAACAGGAAAATTAAAAATGGGAGAAGCATTGTTTGATATTAAAGAGATTCAAAAATCTACCAATTTAATTAAAAGTGGTTGGATTACTGCTGATTTAAATAAAAGCCAATTGAGATTTTATAGAAAAAAATTTAAATCAATATTAGATGCTGAGGATCACATAAAAAGAGCAGATTATTTAGCTTGGAATAAAAAATATTGGGATTTAAAAAGAATGTTAGTTTACTTACCTAGTGATTTTAAGGCCTTATATAACGCTAGACAAATATTGATGAGTAATTCATACGGGGTAGATAATGCAATTTCAAAAGTGCCTGATAGATTTAGAAAAGATATTGGTCTTGAGTATGATAGATTAAAATGGAGAAACAGAAGAGGAAGGTTAGAGTCATCCTTACAAATTTTATATGACAACTCTAATAAATCAGAAGAAGAATTAGTTAGAGCTGATCTATGGTGGAAACAAAGAGAAAGTATTGTCAGGGGTCTAATATATAAAAAAAGATATAAAACGGCATATAAGGTGGCAAGTGAACATTCGCTTTCTTCCGGACCAGAATTTGCAGAAGCTGAGTGGTTATCAGGTTGGATAGCCCATTCATTTTTAAAATCACAAGAATATGCAATCAATCATTTTTTAAATTTTTATGATAATGTTAGTTACCCTATTAGTTTAGCAAGAGGGGCGTACTGGCTTGGCAAATCGTATAAAGCTACTGGAAATAATAAAAAGTCTGAAGAGTATTTTAAACAAGGTTCAAAATTTTTAACAACCTATTATGGACAACTTAGTTTTAAAGAACTCAATTATGGTGGTGAATTTACTTTAAATGAAGAATCAAATTACACGAAAGATTACGAAAAAGAATTCTTAAAAAATAAACTTGTTAGAACAGTAAGAATTTTAAAAGAACTTAACCACACAAAATATTCAAAAGATGTACTCAAACATCTTGCTTCGCTAAATATTGATGAAGGTAGTGAAGTATTAGCTGCAAAATTAGCAACCGAAGTTGAAAGGTATGATTTTGCTATTCAAATTTCAAAAAAAGCATCTTATGAAAAAAGATTTTATTTAAAATATAATTATCCTATTATTTCAACACCAAGAGAAATTAACAATAAATCTATGCCGCCAAGTGAGATGATACATGCAATTATAAGACAAGAGAGTGAATTTGATAGCAAAGCAAATAGTTATGCCGGAGCAAGAGGTATGATGCAATTGATGAAATATACAGCAAAAGTTGTGGCTAAACAGGCTAAACTCCCTTATAGCATTAGTGGTTTAACTAATAATCCTATTTATAATATAAAGTTAGGATCTTATTACTTTAATTCTTTATTAAGTGATTATAGTGGTGTTTATCCTTTTGCTATAGCCGCTTATAATGCTGGACCAAATAGAGTGAAAACTTGGAGAAGAATTAATGGAGACCCGACTAAAAACCAATTAAGTTATATAGATTGGATAGAACTGATTAGATTCAAAGAAACGAGAAATTACGTTCAAAGAGTGTTAGAAAATATGAATGTATATAAATATATGATTAGCAAAGAACCAGTAATAATAGAGGACTTTTTTAAATAATTGGCGGAAGAGGAGAGATTCGAACTCTCGGTACGATGTTACTCGTACGGTTAGTTAGCAACCAACTGGTTTAAACCGCTCACCCACTCTTCCTTTTT
>MDTB01049729.1_pt1 | contig 37030 bp, 34 predicted proteins | sample 811161 | NCBI WGS metagenome assembly MDTB01 (sample SAMN05326650, study PRJNA326480) | marine metagenome | isolation source: seawater | place: Mediterranean Sea | collected 2009 | reverse complement strand
GTTTAGGTATATCATCAGCTACGTCTCTAATTCGTGTTCCATGACCGCCTGCAAGTATAACAGTTTTCAATTTATTTCCTTTTTTGATGCATTACCCTAAACAATTGACTTACATGTATTATATATATAAATACGTAATTAATGACAAACGTTAATTTTGAGATCTTAGAGCAAAAATATTACTTAAAAAAACATAATTTATTATCGCCAGAAATATCTAGTATTATTATATAAAGCTATTAATAAAATTTATAATACTACAGATAGTCAAAAGCATTGGGAGATAATTATCGGTCCGTGGTTATTATTCCATTGTTTATTAATTCAAATTATAATAATCTTTCTACATAGTGAAATTCAGAAAATGTTACAAATTTTTTAAATGATCTTAAAAAAGACTTTATAAATCTCGATAGGAATCTAGAAAAAGTACTAATAAAAAAATTAATTAGATTTTCAAAATAATATGAATGATAATGCAATTCTTTTATCAATATGCATTCCAACTTTTAATAGACTGCATTGTTTGAATAATTGTTTAAACTCAATTAAAATCTCTAATAATTATTTTAATTTTCCTTTCGAAGTATGTATTTCAGACAACAACCCAGAAGCAAATGCTAAAGAGGTAGTTAATAAGTATCAAATGGAGTTTTCAATAAATTATCACTGTAATAAAACAAACATAGGAATCGGAAAAAATATTGTAAAATCTGTTTCCCTCGCAAGAGGAAAATATATTTGGGTCTTAGGAAACGACGATTTACTTTTACCCTATACATTTAAAGTGATGCAGTCTTTATTATATTGCGAAAATATTGACTATTTTTATATAAATTCATTTAACCTGCATTCAAAAAACTATAACCTTTTAGAATCTCCTATAGATACAAATAAAATACCTGACGATTTAGAAACATTTTCAAAAATTAAACATAGTTTTAAGGGTTCTTTTTTTGATCTTGTAGATCCAAAAGTTTCTTTTGATTTTATGCTTGGAATGTTTCTATCAATCGTAAAAAAAGTTAAATGGGATGAGGGTCTAAAGACGTTAAAAAACAGTGATTTATCTAATCTAGAAATATATTCTACATTTGAAAATACTTGCCCACATGTAAAAATATTTGCCACTTCTCTTAATTCTTCTCAAGTATGGTTTCAATCTAAACCTCTGAGTGCTAATATGATAGGTGAAAGAGAATGGGGAAGTTTATATCCATTTGTCGACTCTATAAGGATACCAGAAATTTTGGATTTATATTATGACAACGGATTGCCAATATTAAAATATCTTAAATGCAAAAATTTTGCTTTGAAAAGATTTTTGCCAAATTTATTTATGATTATATTTACTAAAAAAACATTAGGTTTAAAGTATATTTCTTTCAGAAAACACATATTTCCTAGTATATTTTTCCCAAATATTTATATTTATCCTTTTGTATATTTATTTAAAAAAATCTTTCTAAGATAGAAAATAATAATTTAATAATGATAAGAAAATAGTCATATGAAAATCTTAGTTACTGGATGTGCAGGATTTATTGGATTTCATATCACAAAAAAACTACTCAGTATGAATTATGAAGTTTTTGGGATTGATAATCTTAATAGCTATTATGATATAAAACTAAAAAAAATAAGACTAAGAGAAATCAATTCTCTTGGCAAAAAATTCAATTTTAAAAAAATTGATATATCTAAATATAATGCTTTAGAAAAAGTCTTTAGAAATAATAGATTTAGTTATGTAATAAACCTTGCTGCTCAAGCTGGAGTTAGAACGTCTATTCAAGATCCAAGACCGTACCTAGAAAGTAATGTAGTTGGTTTTTTTAATCTTCTAGAATTATCAAGAAAATTTAAAATAAAGCATTTATTATTTGCTTCTACAAGTTCAGTCTATGGTAATAATATTAGTTTTCCATCAAAAGAGAATTTCAATACTGATGAGCCTCTATCGTTTTATGCAGCTACGAAAAAAAGTAATGAGACAATGGCATTCTCTTATAGTCATATTTATAAATTACCATGCACTGCACTTAGATTTTTCACAGTATATGGACCATTAGGTAGGCCTGATATGGCAATATATAAGTTTACTAACAATATTGCAAAGGGAAGAAAAATAGATTTATACAATAAAGGTGACCACATTCGAGATTTTACATTTATTGATGATGTGGTCACTTACGTTATTAAATTGTTGAAAAAAGTTCCTAAAAAAGAGATACCGTACGATGTATACAATATTGGTAATTCAAAGCCAAAAAAACTAAGACATTTTCTTAATATTATTGAAAAACATTTAAATCTTAAAGCTAAAGTAAGTTTAAAAAAAATGCAACTCGGTGACGTTCACACAACATATTCAAATAATAAGAAGGTAATTAAAAAAACTAAATATGTCCCAAAAGTGAGTATTGATGAAGGTATAAGAAGATTTGTTGAATGGTACAAAACTTTTTATAAATAATTTTCTTTTCTAAAACTTCTAGAAATTATGTAGCCAATTATTAGCTGACCTGGTACTGAAAAAAGTACTGGATAGTGAAATGTGACAATGAAAACAATTAAGAGAGGTCCCATATTAAATCTACTAAATTTTGAAAAAAACCAAACAATGAAAATAATAAGGAATATTACTCCCAAGCTTCTTAAAATTAATAACCAGGCAAAATCACTGGAGCCATCACTCTGTCCAACGCCAACGAAGAAATCGTAAACTGTTTTATCAACATAGGATCCAGCAATTGCACCCATTTTTACATTAAACAGCACTTCAAAATATGTGGGTGAAATTTTATAAAAGGGACTATCTTCATAGATTAATAATAATGGTAAAAGGTATATCCCAATTAAATAAATGTATCTTTTCTTTATGATGGCATAAATAATGAAACTCAAAAATCCGGTACCTGTTCCAAGAAATAGAATTGTTAATAAAACTATTAATTCTGATCTTAATTTTGTTTTGCTAATAAAAAGCAGCAAAACTAAAACATTTGCAGTTACTGACCTAATACCTCCAAAGCCAATAGGGGTATCAAAGCCAACTCTACTTTGACCCATTCCTCCACCTAATTCGTATTGAGTTGCAACAGTGCTCGTAAAATGTGAATTCCCACCAACTGATTCGTCTGGGAAATTAGGCATATCATAAATATTTATAATCGTATTAATTAAAATAGCTTCAACGTAAATAGAGATTAATAGTAGATATAATAGTTTTGTAGCATCAAAGGTAACTTTATTTTGAAAATAAAAGACAAAAAGTATTATCCCTAAGCTGAAACGAACTACATTTACAATATCGAAGACTGGTGCAGCGTTTGTAGATACATAATAAAAAAGTAAAATACCTGTAATTGAAATCAATACAAAATCTATTGGTTTTAGCTTAATATTGAATTGTGCAAGTACAAAAAATAAAAGTATAGAGTATAAAATAACTCCAAACTCCATTGGAAAATAGTAATAAAATAAAAAAGAAATCAAAAATAAGTTTCCTAAGATATTAAATTTCTTTTTCTCTATTATTGTATTCATCTTGTACTATTATAAACGTACGGTGGACCTATATAAAATTAAAAATTTTATATTTCATATATAACTGATTTATCCAGATGTATATGATCATGAGAGATCATAATAACTAACTTTTCATCAGACAGATCTTGTATAAGTTTTTTTATTGCTTCAATATTTATTTCATCTAATCCAGAGGTAATTTCATCTAAGATTATTATGTCAGCTTTTTTTAATAAAGCTCTGGCAATTCCTAATCTTCTTTTTTGGCCACCAGATAAGGACCTTCCAGCCTCTAAGAGTTCACAATCGAGACCTCCTATTTTTTTAATAAATTCTTCGGCTTGTACTTTTTTTAACGTATTCCAAATTTCTTGATCTGAAATATCATCACCACTAATCAAGTTTTCTCTTACTGTACCTTTGAATGTATAAATATCTTGCATAACATATCCAATATTTGCCCGAAATAATTTAGAATCATATTTTTTGTTTTTTGAAATATATTCTATTCGACCAGTAAGTGGATCTATAATTCCAGCCAACAGATTAGCTAAAGTTGTTTTTCCTGACCCAGATCTACCTTGTAATATAAATGTTTCCCCTTTCTTAATACTAAAATTAATATCTTTTAAAATTTTATTTCCTGAATATTCATACGAAAGATTTGTACAATTAATACTATCAATTTCTTCATTAATCTTTCTTCTTTCTCTAACGTTTGGTATTTTCAAAGCCTCTTTAATTACTAGAAGACTACCCTCAAACCTTGATATAGTTCCAATGGAGCCAACTAATCCATTTAATTGGGTGATAGCTCTAACCCCTATTACGCCAATAATAGCTAGTGATGTTAAAAACAAACTCACATCTATTTTGGTCAAAAAGCTAATTAAAAAGATAATTCCAAATATTACAAAAGGAAGAACAATTGCAAATAAGCTAAGCGAAGCTTGACATATACCAATTAATATTTCGAGTCTTTGCATATCTGGCTGTGTTCTCAGGCCAGCTTTTAAGTGGTAATTTTGAGTATTTTCAACCTGAATTTGCATTAAACCAGAGATTCTTTCAGATATATCTGCTCCAAAGAGGTTTCTAAGATTTGCAAATTTTTCTGAAAGTCTTGTCTGAATTTTTAACAAAAAATACAAAGCGAATAAAAAGGGTATTGATACCACTGTAAGTATTAATGTGATATTAAAGTTGATAATCATTGCTAATACTATTAATAAAGTAGAAGTCATAAAAAAATAGACGCCTTTAAAAAAAGAAAAATAATATTTTTCAAGATGCATGGCTTCAAGATTTAATATATTCACAGCATGACCAACCCTTACATTACGAATAAAATCCCATTTTCCCGATATATAATTTTTAAAAATAAAGCTTTGAATTGATCTTCTTACAACAGCATGAAAATATCCCTCAGATATCAATATAGATGAGTAAGTAAGGATTCTCATCAGGAAAAGAAAGCACACAATTAGGAGTAATAAATTAATATTTAAATTAATGTCAAAAAAAGATAGGTAGTCCTTAATTATAGCTACGATAGAACTATTGTAGTTATCATTTATTGCGGCGCCAGTAAAAAGATCAACCACAATTATTAGACCAATCCCCTCGAGCAATGCATTGACTATTGTGAAGATATAATATGTCAAAATGCCTAAATATGCCCTTAACGTATTAAAACCTAAGTTGTTGGCTATCTCAAATGCAATACTAAAATTTTTTAATTTCATTTAAATAATTTTTTCAAATTAGAATAAATTCTTTTTTATTTCTCGTTTCCAAATTTTTATCCAATTCTTATCTGTATAGGAATATTTTAAACAAAATTCATTAATTGCTTTTTTTCTTGCTTCATTTTTCATCCATAAGACAGGGTCACTAATATATTTATTTATTTCATGAAAAAGTGTATCCAATTTGCTATGTAAAACTCCTGTTGCTTCTAAACTTTGTATATAAGGCCTTGCCCATGAAGTTTCTCTAGAATGAAATCTTTCCCAGTATACTAAGGAAGGAATATCTGCCGTAAAACACTGAAGTGTTCCAGATCCTATCTGATCCCAAACCATAATTTTAGCTTTACTTACTAATTTTGACGAAAGACCCTTGTCCCAACTATCGTACAATTCATAGCTATCACCACCGATATTGGATATTTCATCCCAGAAATTCTTTAATAACTCATATCTATTTTTACTATAAGCTTTCACAACAATAGAATTTTGATTCTCCTTAGTTTTTTCTACGAACGATTTTATTCCACTTTTAAATCTGTCTATGAAATCAATTCGATTTGTTCCCCCGCTACACACAAATGGAAAACGATTAAATTTATTAGAAACCAACAATATATCTGGCTTTGATCTAAAAATTTTTTCTTTGAAGTGATCAGATTTAAGTTTGATTGGCTTTTCAGAAAATTGTGGAGCAGGTAATGACAAGCTTTTAAATTTAGGTAAATGATCGTCAATTTCACTGTCTGACCAACCCCATGTCACGTATATATCACTGTTGTGGTATTCAGTTTGAGCAAACTGAAAGAGATCTTCAATATATCCATATTGTCCGCCATGCTGAAACCCAACAATTTTTTTGTTACACATTTTTGCTGCGGTGGCTGCAAATATGCCGTTTTGCCCAGTAATTCCGTGACCAAAAACGAATTTCGATTTTGAGGATGATAAATTGTTCATATATAAATTTACATTTTGTTCAGCGCTTTCCAAACAACTTGATGGAAAATAGTCCATAAAAATTGAGGGAAAAGTAGATGAAATTTTTTCAATATCATTTTTGGATATATTTTTATCAATCTCTTTTAATAAATTTGAAGAAATTTCAAATAATAAAGAATAGACTTTTTTTTCTAAATCTTTTCTTAAATTAAAATCTTTATTGCCACATTGAACTTCAGAATAGTTAAATTCCTTTAAAACGCCAAAAGGACCAAACATACCAGATTTTTTTAAATAGAATACTTCTTGTGCCACATCATAGGTAGGTATAGATCTACTTATTTTTGGAAGTTTACTTGAAATTTTATTTTTTACTTTATCAAAAAAAACATTTTTTTCAGGGTAAAAAAGTAAATTTTTAAATTGATAGCTAAGATTATATTCAGGATACTCATCTGTCTCTAATATTAGTTTTTTTTCGATTTTCTCAACATCAAAACTGGACAAGATCCTTGACAGAATATCTTGGTTAAATTGCCAACTATGTCCTGACTCGGTCAACACAAAACCAATCATTTCCTGCGTAACGCCTGATGGAAAATCAGTAATTTTTTCAACGTTAACTACTTTCATTTTTGAAAAATCATAAATATTATTTAGATGTAACACACGAAGAGACCGGTCTATAAAAATATTTAAAATACCTACAAAATACATTCGTAGTATCAATTTATAATAAGAATTAGGATAAACTTTGTTCAACAAAAAAATATCCAATAATTTATCCAAATATTTTTGTATGAATTTAGATTGTATTGTTGAAATTTTCAGTAAATCATCAAGATTAAATCTCAATGCTTTGTCACTTTCTTCTTGAGGGAATAGAGTAATGAAACTATTTTTTTTTAAAACTTCCTTAGGAAAGAAATGTGTATCAACAACAATTATCAAAGCAATTATCTAGTCAAAATTTTATTTTTGATATACCTCAAAGATTTTATTAGAGAGTCAAGTATCTTAGAGTAATTTTTATGTTTATACAGATTTATCTGAATAGTATCTCTTCTAACCCCTTCAGGAAGATCAATGGGGTAAACAGCATGCCATGAAAAGCGATTTTTATGAAATCCAAATAACCTATTTGGTACCGGATTAATGTCGCTTACTCTAGTAAGTTTTTTTTCTTCATAATAATCGAGTGTATAACCTGCGTTTTTGCTCCATTTTTTTTGACCTTTATTTACTTTGTAAATTTGAGTACCTAAACCCTTTCTATTAACACCATCACTAAAACCGAGATATAGTAGTAATGCATTAACTTTATCGGGGTGATCTATATGTTGAAATAAACCAGAATTAGTGGTGTAAGCTGAAAGTTTTGCTCTTACGTAACAGTTTTTATATAGGATAAAATCAACAAAACCAACTTTTTTTGATTCATCGTGTAATTTAATTGGTTTAATTGATCCGATATCTAATAAATGTACTGGCCTTAAAAGTCTATAAATTTTATTTTGAATTTTTTCACTGAAGATTTCTTTTATTATTTCATTAATAGGGCCGTTAAATCTTTTTGATGCTTCAATGATATCTTGTGTAGATTCATTATCTTTACCACCCCCACCAAAAACTAAATTATTTCCTCGTTTTTTAGACTTATCATATCTATCCGGCGATTCTAGATGTCCTTGCTCAAGGTCATTAAAGTTATCAAACATTGCTCGTACTTGTTTTTCTAGATCTTGATAAATTTCGACATCTAGAAAGTCATCAATTAGTAAATGACTGAAAGGAGACCTATACAAAATTAAATTTTTAAAATTTATCATCTAAATTAGTAAAAACTTTTAATTTCATTTAATTCAGATAACCCTATAGCTTGATCAGGGTCACTAACTGAATTTTGCGGATCAGGATGAACTTCAACAATTAATCCGTCAGCACCAATAGCCAAAGCAGCTTTAGAAACAGGCACTACAAACTCTCTAAGACCCGTAGCATGACTAGGATCGTAGATTATGGGAATATTGGTAAATTTCTTTAATGCAGGTATCATCATTAAATCAGGCATCCATCTTGTTGATGGAAATATATGCCTGTAGGAAGGACCACCAACAACCCCTCTTAAACATATCGAAATTTTATTATTCCCACCTTCTAAAATTCTTTCACAAGCTCCCAAAATTTCATCAAGCGTACCCCAGGTTCCTCTCTTAAGAATAATCGGTTTATCAATTTTTCCTAACGCATCCAAAAGAGTATAATTTTGAAAATTTCTCGTCCCAACTTGAATGATATCTAATTTATTCAGGTATTCATTTGATAGCATTTGTGCATCCATAATCTCAGTAACTGTTTGCAATCCTGAATTATCTGACGCTTCTTTTAGATACTTTAGACCGGCTTCTTTCATTCCTTCTTTCCAGCCATTTATTTCTTGTCTAACCGGAAAAGTGCACGGCTTGTAAGCGCCGGCACGTAAAGCATCAATTCCAATTTTACTTAATTCACTAGACCAATTAATTATCATTTCTCGTGATTCAATTGAACATGGGCCAGCAATTAAAACTTTATCTTGACCTAAAAATTTTTTTCCAATTTTGAATCCATATTTTTTAGATTTATCTGTAGATAATAAAAGCTTATTATTTTTTATTAAATTATCGATGAATTCACTCATATTCGAATTTTTAATGTCCTATTAGTAAGAATTCAAGAAAATTTTACTTATTTGAAAAATGAAATTAAATCAACTTTTTTAGGCTCTCTAATACAATATCTCTCGAAATTATGGGAGAAACTAAAGGAGCATAATATGTTGTTTTTTCAAACTCTTCACTAAATTTATCTTCAAGTGCTAATATGATGTTTTCTTCAAAAACTTTATAATTACCGCACCTCAGTTGGAGTTTACTTCCAGGAAGTATTTCAAAATCTTTTTTTATCCCATGATTTGTAAATAAGGTTGTTTTTCCTAATGATAGGGACTCTAAACCAATTGTTGAGTCAATTGTTACTACAATCTTAGATTCTTGAATTTTTTTGTAACTATCATAAGTTTTGTTTTTATAAAAAATTTCTACCGAAGTCCCCTCAAACCATTTAATCGCATCTTCTAGTATGTGTGAGAATTTTTCTGGGTAGGGGCGAAGTTGATAGCCAATCTTAAGATTAGGAAATTTAGCACTAAATTTTTTTATATCTGCTAAATACCTTTTTAAATCATTAAAAGTAAAAGTTGTAAGTTCTAGATATTTTTCTAAATCAGTACTTGGAAAGCCTTGATCAATAAAAAGTATGTCTATTGAAATTGGTTTTTTTTCAATTAGCTTAGGATTGTTATAAATATTCATACTTCCAATAATTTCAAAATTTTTTATTATACTTTTACATTCTTTATATAAATCAACTGAAAACTGATTCATTGCAAAGAGACAATCAAAACAGCTTCCATCTATGCCTTCTTTTTTATTTCTAATACCATTCTGAAAAGCAATTAAATTTTTTCCACCTATTTTCTTAAACGCTAGATAAAATGGTGCTGAACAAGAATTATCTTGATAAGTAAAATAATTATCACAAGGATGCCTTGTAAAATGATTCAATGTTTTAAAATAAATGAATGTGCTCCTAATTAATACTCGATGATAGTTTACCAAATAAAATAATGAAAATAATGTTATCAAAGGCCAAATAATTATAAAAACTATTGTTAAATAGATAATCTGCGCTATTGATAAGTCGTTCTTAATAATTGGTATATTAAATCCATCTCCTTCGATTAAGTAATCCTGACCTTCTAACTTATTAATTATATTAGAGAAGAAAGATTCATAAATTTTTTTATCATTTACTTGAAATATAATTTTTGTTGGAATTTTATTATTTTTTTTTATCCAAAAATTAGATTTTGGAAGTTGAAAAAGCCAAAATATGGGGAAAATTATAATCCAGAAAAGATTATCTATCAGTAAATTATTAAATATTCGATACCTTGATGAACTATAACGTAAAATTGATAGACACCATAATTCAGAATAATTACCAGTGATTATTTTTAGCAATAGTTCTATAGATTTCATTATGTTTTAGAAATTTCTATCTAATAATCTCTCTAATTATAGTAAATGCCTCTGCTGCATCACAGCCTGAGGAAGCGCCTCTAAAATTTTGGATGGCTTCAACAACTCTATATGATCTTGGGTGAGGAAAATTTCGCATCTCTTTATCATACATCTTTAGCGCAATTTTCTTTTTTCCAACATATTTAGAGATATCAATGAATTTTTGAGGAGTAAACGATTCTTTTGAAGTACTCCACTCTGTGCTTGATGGAATTTCAAAAGAGTAAATAGAATGAATTGTGCTTCCTGGTAATGGCCTACATGCTGTTAGCACAGATTTAAATGTTAGCTTGTGATCAATATTCAAATCATCATCATAATGGGTATAAATAATATTTGGCTTTAATTTATTTATTATTTTTTCAATTTTTTGAACTACATCCAATAAATTATAGTCATCAAGTCTATTATCTTTTAGATTTAAAAAAATAGGCTTATTACAACCTAAAAGCTTAGATACAGAAATTGCAGTATTATTCCTAGAAACAATTTTTTTTTTGCCATCAACTCTTGAACTTTCACCATCACAAATAAATACGATAGAAACACTATCTCCCTCAGCTACATGTTTAATGATTGTTCCTCCACATCCAAGAATTTCATCATCAGGATGTGCTGCAAAAACTATGACTTTTCTTTTCATCAAATACAATCAGTATAAAGATCTACTCAGATCTTTTGCTACCTCCTCTATTAGTTCTTGAGAAGGATTTATAAAGTCCCTTTTGGATACTTCCACTATCAATTTTTTTAAATCTACATCATATTTATCTAATGCTCTTTTAATTTTTGGCATAAATGCAGTATGAAAACGAGACATGCCTATTGTGACATCTAGTGGTTGCAACCCTTGAGACTTTGGCATCAAAGGAGCCACCCATTTCTCAGCAATATTGAAAAGCTCAATGTAGTCTATGCAACAGTCGTGACCACTTTTTTCAAGTAACCAAGCAATAATTTCCAATTGAGCATTTCCAGCACTTCTACCCATTCCTAACAAGGTTCCGTCTACCAAAACTGCCCCCGCATTGACTGCTGAAATACAGTTTGCATTAGCGAGACCCAAATTATTGTGTCCATGGAATCCAACTTGAAATGAAGTTTCTTCTACAAGCAAATTAACATAACTTGAAACATTATCTGGAAGCATGCAACCTGCAGAATCGACAACATATATGCTCCTTAAGTGCCAGTCTTTAGTAGCTTTTATACTCTTACTTAAAGTTGACAAATCTACTGCATAAGTCTTCATAAGATTTAAATGAATTTCTAAATCATTTTTACTTGCTATTTTTATGTAATCTTCAGCTTTTGCAATTTCATCAACATTGGTTCCGATTCTAATAAAATCTAAACCTGATTTTTTTGCATTAATAATATCTGCTTCACAGCCAATTCCAGGAATGAAAAAAGAACCAATTTTTGCAGCTGGAGCAGTTTCCTTTGCTACTCGAATATATTCAAAATCATCTTCATAAGAAATTCCTAGCTTTGGCGAAGAAGCCCCCAATCCAAGTCCATGCCCTACTTCAATTAGGTTGATACCTGCTTTAGCTAACCCTGCTACTATATGAGTAACATCTCGTTTGGAAAATTGAAAATTAGTAACGTAGCTTCCATCTCTTAATGTACAGTCTAAAATTTCAGGTTTTGTCATGATCAATCTTTAATAATAAAATTAATTATTATGCCATATGTTTCATTAAAACAATAAATTCTCTTGCTGGATTTGGCAAATAATCATGTCTTAGCACAACATGAGGGGTTAAGCTTATAGCAAAATCAAGAATATCACTTGGTTTTTGGTAATGTATATGATTGGCAGTCTCATAATCTTCATTAATTCTGATGCTTTGCATATCAAAGATGAGAGTATGTTTGGCTTTATTGAATGCCTTAGTTACGACTTGTTTAATAAAATTCACATTATCATATTCCTTAAAATTATAACTAAATATTCCTATCATAAAGATTATATCAAAATTACCATCAGGTAATTCATCATCTATGATGTTATTGACATGAAAGTTTTTTGAAGGGTACTTTTTTTTACAGCATTCTATAAAAGTTGGATTTATGTCTATTCCTGTATAATTACGAGGTTGAATATTAGATTCTTTTAAATATTCATAAAAATCTCCAAAACCACAACCAATATCGAGAATATCTTTATTTCTTATCTCTACAAGTTCAAGAAAATTTTTAAACCTTGAATATTGGGTTTTTTTATCTTGCCAATTAAGTGATAAGGGGCTTTCTCCATGTTGTTCAAATCTTTTGTTGTATCTTTCAATAATTTCCAACTCTGTATTTTTAAAATCATTCATATTCTATTAAAATAGTATTAATTAAATTTTCATAAATTAAATTACCATGTTCTTTACTTTCAGACTTAATAATTGAAAATCCATGTCTCTCTCCACCGGATTTAGGCGCTTCTATTTTGTCATTAGCCTTAAAGTTTAATCTAAGAGCTTCTACTCCTTTTATTTGTTTAGCTTCTTCTATGCCATTAATTTTTTTAATAGTGCCTGGTTTAAAAGTCAAAAACTTGAGAAATACATAACCATTCCACGGAGCTGGATTTACGTCAAAGACTTCACCTAAGGCATTTTTAATCAATAACTCGGACAAATCAATGCCACTTAAAATAGGTACCATGACTCCTGACGTCCAAACACCGCCCCCTCGGTTAGCGGTTTCAACTAAAAAACATCTATTTTGGCTGTCCAATATATATTCAGAGTGTGTAAGGCCTGATTTTATATTTAAAGCTTTAATAACATTTTGGTTTACCTCTAAAATATGCATTTTGTTTTTATTATCAATTTCTGCAGGATAAATTACTTCATTAATTATCGGTCTTGAGCCTTCGTAGATACTTTTTGATGCAATTGCTAAATTATGATGTTCTCCTTTTTGGTCGACACAACCGTCAACAGTTATATGAACTCCATTAATAAAAGATTCTATAATTACAAATCTTGAATGGGAATGCATGATGGCCTCATAAAAAGCAGATCTTAATTCATCATTATTGTTTGCGATATTAACGCCATAAGCGCCGCGATTATCATGTGGTTTTATTACAACTGGTCAACCAATAGAGTTTACAGCCTGTAAAGCTTGCTCATAAGTATAACAAGAAAAAAATCTAGGTTGGAATATTCGCCCCTCAAGGGCTTGCCTTCTCATTATATATTTATTTGTTGTGTTTTGAGCAGCTTCAATTCCATCATTATTTTTACCTAATCGCTCGCTGATGTACACCGCTGCAAAGTGACTATAATCACATTCATCAGCAGTAATTCCATCAGGACTATAATTTTTTGCAACCCTATATAGTGCCTCAAGATCACGAGGAGACACAACTTCAGACTGATCAACGAAATTAAACCCTTCCGCGTATTTATCAGGATCTGTACCTAATACATGACATCCTATTTCTTTAGCTTTCTTAATTAAAGGAATTTGCTCCCAAGAAGATCCGATGATCATCAATTTTTTTTCTTTATTGTTCATTTTCAAATTAATTTATCATAGGTAAGTAAAGTACTTTTGTTTAAATTTATTTTTGTTTTCATTTTAATTACCTTATTTAATTCAGAATGTAAAATACCTTGCTGACTAGACCTATAAAACATTAAATCATTTAATTTTAATCTAGTATTTTTTTTTATTTTTCTCTTTGTAAATATTTTCAAACTTACATTAATTCTGTAATTAATAACTTCAGTGCTTATCTTTGGATTTTCGTATATTCTTGTTGCCTTTTCGATATCTCTTATCTCCTTTACCATCTTTTTAAATTCTTTGAAATTCATTGCAAAATTGTGATCAGGGCCAATAGATTTTTTATTTAATGTAACATGCTTTTCTAAAACACACGCACCAATAGTAACTGCTGCTAACGCTAGATGTGATCCTGTTGAGTGATCCGAAAAACCAACTGGTTGCCCACTTAATGATTCAAGTTTTTTAATAAAATTTAGGTTTGCATCTGCTGCTAACGACGGATAATGAGAAATGCAATGAAGTGGGATAAATTTTTTGTTTTTTAAGCGCTTAAAGAAATCAAATATATTTTTAATTTCATTTATATTGCAGTATCCAAGTGACAAAAATACAGGCTTATTTAGTTTAGCAATTTTTTTAACAATTCTTGGGTCAGCCTGAACTTGTGGTGAAGCAATTTTATAAGATTTAACATTCAAGTCTTTTAAAATATCAATCGACTTGAGATAAGTTGGAGCTGAGATGAAATCTATTCCATATTTAACACTTTGAGTATATAGCCTATTATACCATTTCTCATTTAATTCGATTTGTCTAAACCAATTTCTGAATTCTTTAGTTTCATAATTTTTAACATATAATTCATCAAATTTAATACTTTGAAATTTTACAGCATCACATCCAGCCTCTGCGGCCTTCTTAATCATTAATAAGGCAGTATCAAGGTCTTGATTATGATTAGATCCAATTTCAGCAATAATATAGGTTGGATTTCCTTTACCAATTAGTCTATTCCCTATCATAATATTATTATTTTTTTTCATTACTAAATAATTATTAAATATCTAAAATTACGATATTATTTTCTACTAATTCTTTATTTAAAAAACATTAATGTAATCGATTTCTAATTTTTATATGATCTTTATTTTTTTCTTTTCTTCCTTAGAGCTATCATAGCTCTTGCAGTATAAAGATCTTTCATTTCATCTAAATTACAGACTCTTTCGTCAGGAAGAATATAAGGAATACTAATTTTACCACGTCTGTTTATCTCATCTATTAGTACATGTCTTTTCATAGCGTAGACTGAACCACTTCTTATATAGGCTGGTGGCTTAAGATCCTGTCTCATAGACTCAAGTTTTTCTTTTGTACCTGGCCAATCCTGTAGCTGACCGCGAACTATCCTTTTAATCCTATCGGGGTGACCGTCCCATACTCTGTTAACGGCTACGACTGTATCAACTTTTCTTTTTTTATGTAATAATTCTATACAGTTATCAAGATCATCAACAATCTTAAAAGGATTTGAATTCATAAAATCAATAATATAATCATACTTTTCTCCTGAATATTTTTCATATTCAAGTGTTGTCCATCTGGAGGCTGCTGCAGCTGTAGCTTTTTTATGTGAGTGTTTGGCAGGCCTCAAAAATGGTACCTTCACACCTGATTTTTCAGCAATCTTTGCATATTCTCTTGAATCTGTTGATACACATACGGCATCAGCATATTTGCTTTTTAGTGCCTCACTTATTGAGTACCATAAAACCGGCTTACCTCCTAAGTCTGCAATATTTTTGTGTTTAATACTTGTTGAACCTGAACGAGCAAGTATGTTAACTAAAATTTTCTTTTTACCAATCATATAAAATTAAATTGAAGGATTATACATCAAAAAACTTTGATCCATTTTTATACATTATATTCTGAATATCATTTTTACTGAACTTATTTCTACTAAAAAAATTCATTATATTTTTTATTGATAGCTTCATGTCTACATAGGGATGATCAGATCCGTATAACCACCTTTCAGACCCTAATTTGTTAATTGAAAATGCAATGTCATTTTCAATCGAACTACCTAAATAGTAGGAAAGAGAAAATGATAGGTCAATATATATATTGCTTGATTGTTCTGCAATCAACATTAGATCTAAAATTTTTTTTCCACCAGCATGCAAAGCAAGAATAGGTGTACTAATTTCATTTAGTAACTCAGAGATGATTCTTACTCCATTAAACTTATAAAGATCTTTAGTTCCATAGCTACAACAAATTGTAATAAGTAGACCGAGATCACTTGCAAATTTGCATATATCCATAATTCTTTTATCAAAACTACTATCAATTCTCTGAATGTAAGAATGAAATTTAATGCCAATAAATCCTAATTCTTTGGCTCGTAATACGTTATTCTTCCAATTTTTATCTGATGGGTCAATCATTGTAACTGCTTTAAATCCTCGAGTTTTTAATAACTCTAAGATATTTTTATTCTCACCTTTTATGAAATTAGTATCTAAAATACTTACACAACCACCCTTAACATTATTTTTTTTCAAATGTGTGTCTAAACTTTTTATAGAATTTAAAACATCAAATGAATTAAAATCTAATTCATGCACATCATTGGGTGCTTTAGGAAGATGAATATTTGCATCAATTACTTTCATATTAATAATATTTTTATTAATATATATTTTTCAAAAACTTTCAAGAAAACAGCCAATATTCATTAATGTCCACCCTAATCGAGGAGTTAGTTTTTCTTTATCTTTTAGTGAAAGTCTAAAATTTTCACTTACATAATCACATGCAATACCTATCCATTTCTTGGATTCATGGTTTTTTATTATCTCAGTAAAATTTTCATCAAAAGGGACTATAAAACCATTCTTTTTTCTAGTTTTTGATAATTTCGGATTTATGGCATTTAAAATTTCCTCAAGATAATATTTTTGATTAGAAGCAAGATCTGACTGGTCTTGGCCATACATGTAATTAAAAAGATTATGATCTAAATATGGACATCTAATTTCAATAGAATGTGCCATGCCCATCCTGTCGTTTCTTTTTAAAAGCGATAATAAATGTGTTTTAATTTCTAAATCACGTGACTGATATTCAGATTGAGTAGCTTTTTTTCTTAAGTTCTTTATAGAATTTTTTCTTATATCATCAAATGGAGTGTTTGATCTAGATTTATTATTATCATATAAATACTCTTCACGGGCAGTTAGATATTCTCTAAATGCAAAGGAGAAATTATTAAATTTGATATAGTGATCGTACCCATAAAATAACTCATCAGCCCCCTCTCCAGTGATTAATACTTTACCAGATTTTCTCGCTTCTCGGCAGATCTGATAAATAGCCAGACTGTGTGGATGTGATAATGGACCATCAAAATTTTTAACCGCGGACTTCATCAATTCAAGAAAATTGTCAGTTTGAAAATTCACCTTAGCAAAATTTATACCCAGAGATTCAGAGGTAATTTTGGCTTCTACTGATTCATCTATACCCTGTTCAAATGAAACATTTATGGCCCTATTAATAGAATGAGAAAAATTTGATCCGGCAGCCAATGCAGTAATTAATGTTGAATCTAAACCTCCGGATAACCCAATTTGCACAGGGACATCAGAAGTTAATCTTCTAGTGACTGCGTTATTAATTTCTTTTTTCAGCTGATTATTTTTTATTTTTTTAGTATTTTGTTCATTTTTAAAATTTGAAAAATTTTCACTAAAATCGCAATTATAATAGTCAGCCCAACTTTTAGAAATAGTCATCTCCCACTTTCTTTCATCAAATAAGAAGTTTGATCCAGGAGGAATTTCATTAATTCCTTTATAAAAAGACTTTCCAAAAAATATATCTTTGTAGAGAAAGTACTCTTTAAGTGACTCATTATTTATACTTTTGTCACCTATAAATGGTAAGATTGCTTTTTCTTCTGAGGAAAAAATTGCTATATTGTCGTCTATAAAATAATAAAGAGGTTTCTTCCCAAAAATGTCTCTAGAACCTAAAACAGTTTTTCTTTCTTTAGATATAAATAAATATGAAAAAAAACCTGGTAATGAATATAATTTGTTAAAGCCAGTTGGCGTATCTAATAACGATCTAACTGCCCAGGTATCGCTGTTAATATCTAATTTAAGGTGATTAACAATCTTTTTATAATCGTAAATTTCACCATTATAAACAAATATATATTTGTTGTCATTTATTGGCTGATTAGAAGCATCGGATAGATCGACTATAGATAAACGCCAATGCCTAATCTGAAAATTTTCATACTGAACTTCAGATGTAAAATCAGGACCTCGATGATAAAGTAAATTCTCTGGAATTAAGCTGTACCTTGATGACTCGTTTACTTTTTCTTTTCTAATAATACATAAAAATCCACACATATATTATCTTAGTTTTAATCTCATTTTAATGAAGCCATTATTTAAATCTTTTTCAATAAAAAAATTTTTTTTAGTATTTAGTTTTATATTATTTATATTTGTTTTCTTAGTAACGGCAACCAAGTCATGAAAGGGGAAATATTTCATAATGAAATTTATAAAACTTGAGGTTGCTGCTGAAGCTACTCCCTTTGATAAATATTTTTTATTTCCAATATATTTACCCATTTCTAGTTCTCCATTATTTATAATAACATATAGTGCGCCAATAATTTCGCTGCCTTTCTCGGGAGAAATAATAAAATCCAGACGAGATAAATTATTGTAATCATTAATAAATGATTGATGCACTTTTTTATTTATTTTAATGTTTTCTGGGAATTCATTGAGCACATGTCTAGCATTTCTGCACTTTAGTATTTCATCAGAGCTATGATCTATAATCCATTTATATTGAAATGAATTCCCCTCATAATTTTTAAATTTGTTTGGCACAACATTTTGCATAAACAGAGACTCTTTAATAATTAAAAAATCTTTTTTTCTTATTTTGTTTGCATTTCTTGAAGTTATTGTAAAAGTAGAGATGTTTTTTGTTGACTGCACTAAATTAAAATTTAGTTTTTTAAATACATTATATGATGATTTATTACTATTTTTAACCTGACCTATAAATTTTTGTGAATAGTTGTTGTTAGAGTTTTTTTGTATTGCTAGATTTAGCATCTCAGTACCCAGTCCCTGATTTCTAAAATTTTTGTCAACAGAGAAATCAATGTGCCATTTAGAGTCAACTAAATCTAACCTTACTTGGCCTATCGGGTTTTTATCAATATTAGCTATGTAAAGTTTGTGCGCATTTGGATTTTTCAATCGGCTATTAAACCATTTTTTGTGTATTCTCTTTTCGATCGGTTCAGGCATAAAAGCATTTGCTCTTACAAATGGTTCATTTGCCCAATGAAGCAACAGATTATTATCTTTTTGATCTGCATGTCTTAGTTTTAATTTAAACCTAAGATTAAATTTAATAGATTTGTCGATTTCTTTAGCTGCTCTTTTTACTCCATTGCCATCAACATGTTTTTGAAGTTGAACTATATTAGACTTATTATAATTTTTTAATAGTAGTCTCTTAAGACTTGACTTGACATTAACTTTGTTAATTTGATCTGCAAACCCTAATAACTTTATAAAACCTTCTTTGTTGAGAGACTCTGCAAATAATTTCTGATCCTCTCCACTTGCTATGACAATTGATGGAACGCCCACACACATTCGTTCCCATAAACTAGTTCCCAATGCTCCAATAACCAAGTCTGAATTAAAAAGTAATTTAGCTAAATTTTTTGGCGCTTTATAAATTTTGATATTATTAAATTTTCTGCATTTTTTTTTAATAATTGCTTCATTAATATTATTGATCCCAATAACTATTTTTATTTTAAAATTATCAAAATATTTATCAGATAAATTATCTATTATTAATTCAGTAAGTGAGTATTTATCTGCCCCACCAAATGATACTAAAATATTTTTTATTTTTTTATTTTGAAATTGCTTTTTATATTTTGAGTAAATTGGATCAATTAATGCATAATCTAAACCAATTAATTTTTTACTTTTGCGCAAAAGATTTTGCTGATATGGATCGCCACTAGGAGTTCTATAGTTATGATCTACTAAGATATTGCAATCGTGCTTTCTATTGTCTAAATCATCAATTACTATAATTTGATCAGTTAATAAGCGAAGTTTTCTCTCCCATTTATAATCTAATGCATAGTGATCTACAATTAGTGCTAGTATAGAAAAGCTTTCTATTTTTTTAATAGTTAAGGCTGCGTCGTCTTGCCATGAGTGTTTTAACCAAGACTTAAAACCTCTACTATTTGCATAACTTTTATTTTTTTTTATTTTTAAGTTCTTAACAATATGATTATTTTTTTTTATTAAATTTGTTACCAAATTATTATTACTGTTAATTACAAATATTGACTTATATCCATGCTCTTTTAATTGATTTGCTAGATTTAAACACCTGGAGATATGTCCAAAACCAATCTCGAGGGAACTATCTACTCTGAATGCAACATACATTTCAATTTAATCTTTTAAATGTGCTCAAAGCAATTCGTCCATTTAATATACTAGATACGTCTCTGCCTTCTTCACATTCCTTTATAATTTTAAATATTGGATCAAGATTATAAAAATAATCCTCAATAATATCATCTGAGTGTTCTATGCATGAAAAAACACTTGTTAATGCCAGAAATCCTTTTTTTAGCATTTCTTGAGTTATAAAAGTCTTATAAATTTGATTGTTTTTACTTAGAAAAGAAAAACCAGCAAGAGACGGTAATCCAAAATGATTTATTTCTAATTGATGTTTATTGGCTAGTGCCTGCCATTTATTTCTTATTTTTTTTCCTTTTCTTGTAATTATATTCCAAGATTTTACCTCTTCCATAATTTCTAATGTCTTTAATGCTGCGACCGGACCTATTCGCTCAGTCCAAAAAGTACTACTTATAAAACTCGAAACAGACTCTTTCATGATTTCTTCTTTACCAATAACTGCCGTTATCGCATATCCGTTACCCAAGGCTTTTCCAAAAATTGCTAAATCAGGCTCAACTCTATATTTTTTATGAAGGCCACCTAGCGTTTCTCTGAAACCTGAGGTGCATTCATCAAACACTAATATGATGTTATTTTTAGTTGCAAGCTTTCTGACTTTGTCTAAAAAATTATTTTTAGGATCCTCATTTCTAGAAACTTCCATTTTAATAATACCAACATTATTTTGGGAAATAATTTTTTTTAACTCATTAATATTATTATATTGAAATGGAAAAACTGTTCCTTTTAGATTTTTTGGAACTCCGGCAGTGTCTAAACCTGTCAGAAGATGTTCATTTAAATTATTTTGATTTTGTAAATTTGCGCTTAAATACCAGTCATGCCAACCATGATATCCACATATAGCAATTTTATGATTTTTGGCTGCAGATCTGGCAATTCTGACAGCTATTGCATTTGCTTCTCCTCCAGTTCTTGCAAACTTTACCATATCAGACCAGGGGTGTAATTTGATCAATTTTTCAGCAAGACTTACCTCTTCAGTACAGTTTAATGTTGACATATTTCCCTGAGCTACAGCCTGTTTTACTGCATCATCAACTCTTTTATTTGCATAACCTAATATATTTGTACCAACCCCCATCACTGACATATCTATGTACTTTTTCCCATCAATTCCCCAAACATAACAACCTTTAGCTTTTTTAAAATAAGTTGGCCACGCCCCAGGTAAGAATAAATTTGGATTTTTTGAAAGGAGCATATTTCCTCCAGGAATTATTTTTTGCGCTTTTTCCCAAAGTTTTTGTTCCTGGTTTTTTTTAATTCCACTATCTCTTGCAAATTTTTTATTGGCGCTGAATAGATATGGTTTATTTTTCCATAACTTAATAACTTCTTTCCATGAGAAGTGAATTCTTGGATAAAAGTTATTAAAAATATTTTTGATAACCTTAAGATCATCTTTTTCATCAACTGTCCAACGCATAAATGAAAAATCTTTAGAAAAATTTATATTTTGTTTTTTAAAACTATGATTATTTCTTATGTAAGATGTGACATGCTCTCTATCAAAAGTTTTTTTTGTTTCTTTAAATGAACGCTCTAAAGATTTGAATGTAAATATTTCTACATCTAATCCATCAGGAAAACTTGGAGGCAATGTATTAGAAGCATAATCTAAATTTGAAGAATTAAATTCTTTTATAAGATGATCAATTATATCGGGATCTGATAAAGGGCAGTCAGCTGTAATTCTGATTATGTTTTTGATACCAAATTTTTTTGCACAATAGTAGTATCTTGACAAAACATCTTTTTCACTACCTTTAAAAACTTTAAAACCAAGGATTTTTATGTGATTGATGAGCCTGTCGTTATGTTTATTACTCGGTGTTGCAACGATTATATCATCTACCAGCTTTGCTTTCGATAATCTTTTTAACAACAATTCAATTAATGGAGCTTTATTTATCTTTTTCATTACCTTTTTAGGTAATCTAGACGAACTCATTCTTGCCTGAACTATAATTACATTCTTCATATCTGATTCCATTTTGATGGGTCTAAAAGACTATTATCATGAACATCAAATTCTGGAAATGATGTAATTTGAAACGAGGTATTTTCCATGATTTCTTTTAATTGATTGGCAGATTGTACGCCAATAACTATTTTTTTAATTTTTTTATTTTTTAATACAAATGCTAGCGAAGCTTGTAATGCAGAATAATTATTACTATTCAAATATTTTTCCCACTGAATCCAGATATCTGACCATTTTGAAAATTTCTTTGGCCTTTCATTTTTAGTCATCAATAAAAGTCCTTGAAGAAAAATAGATCTTGCATGAACTTCAACTTTTAATTTAGTTAATTTCTCAAGCCAGCCTGAGGTAACTATTCTTTGGTCTAATATATTATATGGAACTTGTACTATTTCAGGTGTGTAGTTATTTAAAAGCTCATCCAACTCTGTTGTTGAATAAATAGAAAAGCCAATTTTTTCAATCTTCATTTTATTTTTTAGTTTTTGAACTGAATCCCAAATCAATTTCCCATTCTTTTCGATTAATTGTAATGGTTCATGAAAAAGCAAATTTGAAAAATTTTCAATTTTTAATCGTTTCATTGAATTTTCTATTTGAGACTCCAACCAAGAATATATATTGTTTATATTTTCTGGAACTCTAGGTATCTTGGTAGATACATCCCATGTATCTAGTCTGAAATTTGATAAAGTGTTTTCACTTGATTTATACGATATTGCTGTATCAATGGTATTTATTCCTACAAAATTAGAATATTCCATTATTTTGACAACTTCGGTAGCGTTTAACTTGCCGCTTAAATTTGATATACCATAATCTTCGCCAAACTGTGCTGTTCCTAATATTATGCGATTAGTCATTTGGCCTTATAAACAACATCTACAACACGCATTTCTTAATTTCTTCTACTACGAAACTTTGTTGCTCATCATTTAATTTTGGAAATATAGGAATACTAATTGCAGATTTATAATAATCCTCAGCATTAGGTAGTTTAAAATTTTCAAAACCTAATTTCTGAAAGAAAGGATGTTTATAAATTGGAATATAATGTAAATTAACTCCAATTCCATTGTTCCTTAAACTTTTAAAAACATCAGCGTGACTCATAGCTGCATTTTCTAATATTCTTATTATATAAAGATGATGTGATGTAATGCAGTCACTTCTGCAGAAAGGAGTTTTTACAGGTAAGTTTTTTAGATCACTGTCATATTTTTTGGCAATTCTATCTCTTATTTCGATATTTTTATCCAATCTGCTTATTTGACTGCATCCTAAAGCAGCTTGAATATCATTTAATCGATAATTAAAACCCATTTCCTGCTGCTCATAGTACCATTCTCCATCTGGGGAATTTTTAAAATTAACTTGTTTTTTTGTAATTCCATTATTTATTAGCATGCCAATTCTATTCGCTAAATTATCATTATTTGTAAGTGCCATTCCTCCTTCGCCAGTTGTGATTATTTTAACTGGGTGAAAACTAAATACAGTGATATCGCTAAACTCACAGCTTCCAACATTAAAATTTAGATACTTTGCACCAACAGCATGCGAAGCGTCTTCAATTATCTTAAAACCATACTCAATACTTAATCTTTGAATTTGTTCCATTTCACATGACTGCCCTGCCAAGTGTACAGGTATAATAATTTTAGGAATTTTGTTTTTTTTCCGGGCCGAAATTAATTTTTCCTCTAAATCATCAACTGACATATTGTATGTGAGTGGATTCACGTCAACAAATTCAACTTGAGCACCACAATTTATCGCACAATTAGCTGATGCAACAAATGAAATAGGTGAGGTCCACACAATATCTCCTGGACCTAAATCTAAAGCAAGGCAAGCTATGTGAAGAGCGCTTGACGCTGAATTTGTAGAAAATGCGTATTGTGAATTAGTCTTTTCTTTGATCAGGTTTTCAAATTCTACATTTTTTGGACCTTGAGTGATGAGATCCGAATTTAGTACCTTAATTACCTCTTCTTCATCCTCTTTAGAAATTTCTTGTGTACTATAAGGAATCATAAACTAAATGACGCCAATAAATTTACTGTTATTTTTCATCCATCTTCTAAAACTTGGTATCGACATCCATTCAGAGTTATTAAGAGAGTCATAAACAAAATTGGGTTTTACTTTTTTTCCATTTCTTATTTTATAGCTCTTTGTCCAAGGGTGTACGGACGGAATTATTTTATAATAATCTTTATATTCGTATGTATAAGGTGCATCCTCTGGGCCTATCATTTGCTCATGTATTTTTTCTCCAGGTCGAATCCCGACTATTTTATGTTTTGACTTAGGGGAAATAGCCTTTGCAACATCTGTAATTTTCATTGAAGGAATTTTTTTTACATATATCTCTCCACCTGACATATCATTAAAGCTATACCAAACTAGATCAACTGCTTGTTCTAATGAAATCATAAACCTAGTCATAGACTCGTCTGTTATCGGTAAAAAGCTATTGTTCTTCAAAGATAAAAAGTAAGGAATAATTGACCCGCGTGAACCCATTACATTTCCATATCTAACAACTGAAAACCTTGTTTTTTTTGATCCTGAATAAGCATTGCCAGATATAAATAGTTTATCTGATACAAGTTTTGTTGCTCCATAAAAGTTAACTGGACTACTTGCTTTATCGGTAGAAAGTGAAACTACCTTTTTAACTCCAGCATTTATACATTCTTCTATTATGTTTACAGCTCCGTTTATATTTGTCTTAATGCTCTCAAAAGGATTATACTCAATAGTTGGTACAATTTTTAATGCAGCAGCATGAACAACATAATCTATTCCGTCTAATGCTCTACTTAGTCGTGATTGATCTCTAACATCTCCCAAAAAGAATCTAACCCTATTATCATTCTTATATATTTTTTCCATTTCCCATTGCTTCATCTCATCTCTTGAAAAGATCACAATTTTTTTTGGATTATATTTTCTAAGCGTCATTGGCACAAAAGCACTTCCAAAAGAACCTGTTCCACCAGTAATAAGTATATTTGATTTTTTCAACATGATTACTATAATTATTCTGTAGGCTTATAATCTTTTAAATGATCATTTAATAGTACTTTTATTATATTTTCATCCTGAGTTGCAATTGCTTTTTCAATTTCACTTAATGCCTGTTCTAAGGGAAAATCAGTGCTTCTACTTTCATCAAGAACCATCACTTTTTTATGATTTGTTGGTTTAATTTTACCATCTATTAACAATTCTTCTCTTATTTTTTCACCAGGTCTTTTTTCTATAATTTCTATCTCTATGCCGTCATTTTTGTCATTTTTATGTTTAATCTTATTACCTGATAAAATAATCATATTCTTTGCAAGATCTAATATCTTTATTGGCTTGCCCATATCTAGGAGATATATTTCACCTTTTTTACCAAAACTTCCAGCTACTAAAATTAACTGTGCAGCCTCAGATATTGCCATGAAGTACCGCGTCATTTCAGTATCAGTTACAGTAACAGGTCCTCCAGAATTTATTTGATTCATAAATAAAGGTATTACTGATCCTGATGAGCCAATAACGTTTCCAAATCTAACAATAGAAAAATTAGTTTTACTGATACCCTTCGACCTATTTTGTACAATAATCTCAGATAATCTTTTTGTTGCCCCCATTATATTTGTTGGCCTAACAGCTTTATCGCTTGAAACTAAGACAAATCTCTCAACTTCTGTTTTTGAAACACAATTCACTAAGTTATTAGTTCCTATTACATTATTTTTAAAACCCTCAATAATGTTGGACTCTACTAAGTTAACATGCTTATAGGCCGCAGCGTGTAATATTACTTGAATTTTGTATTTGTTTATAATGTTAAGAATTCTTTTTTTATCATTTATTGTGCCAAGACAACTTATGATTTTTACTGTCTCAATATTTTTATGTGAATAAATTTTTTTTTCCAAATTGTACAATGCAAGCTCATTTAACTCAAAAAGAATAATTAATTTTGGTTTAGATTTAAGAACTTGCAAACTTAATTCTGATCCTATTGAACCACCAGCGCCTGTTATTAGAATATTTTTGTTTGTATAAGATTCTAAGTAAATATTTTTTTCAATCTCAACTGTCTCCCGTCCTAAGAAATTATTTATATTTGCTATTGAAAGCCTATTTCTAAAATCTGAGTTAAAACGAAGATTGTTTATTTCTGGCAAACTTAAAATTCTTTTGGAATATTTCGACAAATAGTCGATTATTTGTTGCAGTTTTTCTGCAGTTAAAGTAGGTATTGCAATCCAAATCTCGTCTAATTCATTTCTAAGCAAAAATGACTCAAAATCTTTTCTTGAGAAAACTCTTATTCCAGAAATTACAGTATTTCTTAAGTTGGGATTATCATCTACAAAGCACAGAAATTCAATTGATAGGTCATTATCAAAACTTCGCATAAGTTGAACTCCTGCATTTCCAGCACCAAAAATTGAAACTTTTTTTCTATTATTTTCATTTCTCAAGTTTATTTGAGATAATAGAAATAATAAAAAGAGCCTTAAAAATAGAATACTAATAAAAAAAGTAATACTAAATATGAATATAATAGAAATTAATTCATGGTTCGAATTAACCTCAAGTATAAAGGGGGGAAGTTCAGTATTTGATAGATTGTTTGTGAACAGAAATGCGGGTAAAAATATTAATATAGCAATTAATAATGAATAAAATAGAAGTAAGAATATCTCACTTAGACTAAAACCTCTTAAAACTATTTTATCTATGCTAAATATTTTTGATGAAATTGAAACAATAACAAAGACTGCAGCACCAATTAGAAATAATTCTCTAATATTTAAAGCAAAAAAAATGTTATTTTGCACCAATAGTGCTACTGATATAGAAAAGTAAGCTAGAATTGAATCAAGCGTAATAAAAATTAATGATTTTTTAAATCTTGAAAGATTATTAATTGTACTTTTCATTTATAATTAAAGCTTCTTAAATTTCTTTACAGCAAACATAAAAGCTTTTGTTTGACCTTGTAATGTCATGCCACCGATGTGAGGGGTAAATATGATTGGTAATTTTTTTGAATGTTTAATCAATTCACTTTTTCTTATATCATCAAATTCATTTGTTAATACATCTGTTCCATAACCACCTAAATGTTGAGTTTTTAAACCTTCAATTATTGCCGCTTCATCAACAATTTCACCTCTAGAAGTATTTACAATAATGCAGCCTTTTTTCATTAATTTAATTATGTTTTTATTTATTAGATGTTTTGTTTCGTCATTAGCATGGACATGTAAGACCAATACATCTACTTTTTTTGCTATTTTATGCAAATCTAAGTTTTTATACCTACAATTTTTAACGTAAGGATCACAAACAGTAATTTTTGCATTAAACCCCTCTAACTGATCACAGAATATTCTACCTAACCTGCCGTATCCTACTACTCCAATATTAAGACCCTTAATTTGTGTTCCTATAAATGGAGAGTAATCCCACTTGTATTTAGTAACAGACATATGAGCTAAATACATTTTTCTTAATAAAGCTATCATTAAACCAAATGCCAATTCTGATGTAGATGGCAATTGATTGATTAATTTGTAGTCTCTGGTTAAAGACCACACTTTGATTCCATTATCTTTACAGAAAATAAGATCAATATGATTTGTTCCAGTTGAACATGTATTAATTACCTTTAGATTTGATTTACTTAAAACACTAGAATCAATTTTAAAACCCTGTTTATTTGGATTTACAAAAATTGCGTCGTATTTTTTTCTTTTTAAGATTAAAGATAATTCTTTTTTAGATATATCCGGACTATAAGTAATATTTCCATATTTTTTTAACTCATTCATTACACCTGGGAGATGTATAATAGGAGTTATACAAAGAATATTATTTTTCATTTTAGATTTATTGGCGTTCAAGTTATTAAATCTGGATACAAGCAATAGTACTTTTTTTTTAAAAAAATTCAATTTTCATTATAGTTTATACAATAATTTAGCCAAGATTTTACACCCAGACCAAGTTTTGTGAGTAATTATGAAAAATTTAAAGTACTAGCAATTCTTATAAAATAATTTAAAAGTTACCTCATATATTTTTATATTTCAATATGTCAAAAAATAAATTCAGTGTAATTCTTCGTTCCCGAAATGAGGAGGCTTGGATAGGTCACTCAATTCAATCTGTATTAGATAATATTTTTAAACCAGAAATTATTATTGTAGATAACAATTCTACAGATCGAACGCTTGAGATTGTTAGGCTATTTAGTCAAGATCCTAATTTGTATGATAAAAAGAATCCGAACTATACAAAAATAAAAATTCTTAACATCGATGATTATACTCCAGGAAAAGCTCTAAATATCGGAGTAAAAAATGCAAGTAATGAAAATTTATTAATACTTTCTAGTCATTGCGTATTACGAAACTTCGATGAAAAAAAGCATATTAAAGATTTGAAAAAATATGTATCAATATTTGGAAACCAAATACCGATACTCGATGGCAAAAGAATTGCAAAAAGATATATTTGGAGCCATTTTCAAGAAAAAAAAAGCTGTAAATATGTATTCAAATATGGAGGATAGATATTTTCTTCATAATGCAATTGCAATATATAAGAGATCTTTTTTACAAAAGAATAAATTTGACGAATTCTTGTCCGGAAAAGAAGACAGATATTGGGCGAATGATATCATAAAAAGGAATTACAAAATATTATATGACCCTAGTCTATTAGCGGAACATCACTTTACACCGGCTGGGAATACATGGAAAGGCTTAGCATAAATAAAGCTTATTTATGAGTCCAATTATTAAATTTTCTAAACCAAGCGTAGCTGTAATCAAAAATAAAAAATCTTTTTTTCAGGAAAATGAAAAACATTTAAATCATGTTCAACAGGTAAACAAAATATATTCTCAGCAACCGCTAAGAAAAAATTGTAAAACTTGTGATGAGCCAATAGGTATGGTTGATATAATAGTGCAAAATATTGAGTATTCTTATTGTTCTAATTGCGGACATTTTAATGGGTATTATGAAGATACAATTGATTTTGCACGATCTATGTATTCAAAAGAAGAAGGGAAAGACTATGCAAAAAATTACATAGAAAATTATGATTCAAGAGTCGAGGATATTTATTTACCAAAAGTAAAGTTTTTACTTGAAGTGCTTAAGAATGAAAAAGATGAAGATAATTTATCTTTAAGTGATGTAGGCTGTGGTGGCGGTCATTTTGTAAAAGCATGTGAAAATATGAATTTGCAAGCCACAGGCTATGATACTAATCAGGAATTAATAAAGCTTGGTTCATCAAAATTAAATAAAAATAAATTATTTTATAAAGATATGGATAAAATAAATGAAATAATTGAATTTAATGATAGTAAAATATTATCTTTAGTTGGTGTTCTGGAACATGTGATAAAACCTCTAGAAGTATTAGAAGCATTTTCAAAATCAAAATCAAAATATTTGTACCTACAAGTTCCTTTATTCAGTTTTAGTGTTCTACTAGAAAGTATGAACCCTGACATTTTTCCTAGACAACTAAACGCAGGACACACACACCTATATACTGATCAATCAATTGATTTTCTTTGTAGAAAATTCAATTTTGAAAAAAAAGGCGAGTGGTGGTTTGGAACTGATATGGTTGATTTATATCGACATTTACAAATTAAGGTCAAAAGTAATAATAAGGATTTAAAAGATAGATTAATTAAAGATCTGTTTGGTAATTTTATAGATGACGTTCAGAATATTTTTGACAAAAAAAAATTATGCTCTGGCGTAAACATGGTAATTAAAAATAATTCCTAAATATTTTTTTAAACTTTTGAAAAGGGTATACAGCTAATAGAGGGTATAGTCTTAAGAAATTCCAGGGGCTATAAAATGGTAATTTAGTATTAGAAATTTTATCGATATAGGCTTCTTCTCTATCACCAGTAATAATACACTTACCTTCATCATTTATCTGTTCGAATTTATCATCTGACATTAATCTCCTTGTTTCGGGTCCAACTTTACTCAAAACTGAATTAGGAACTTTGTATGGAGTAAAGCAATAGCCAACAGGAAAAATACCTATCATTATCGCAATTCCTGACTTAGAGCTATTATGTGATACTCTTCCATGTAAAGTTTTTTTGAAGAAAAAATATGTATCACCAGCCAGCCCCGTAACAGCTTTTGAAAATGGTTTAAGCAATTTTGTTGGAATACTCTCGAATTTTATTTCTTGACTTGTCACAGGCCATCTATGCGAACCAGGAATAACTGAAGTAGTGCCTTTTTCATCAAGTTGATCCTCAAGCAGAATTGTTATTCCTATTTCGCCAGGACTGTCATTGTGAAAACCCAAGCCATTATCTTTACCTTTCGCAAGCCTAATACTACAAGTCCACAATTTATAATTTTTACCAATTGTATTTTCTAAAATAGATTTAAATACTGGATGAGAAAAAAATTTTTCTATTACTTGATCAAAATTCTCTGATAAACCAATAATGTTTTCTAATACTGACCAATCTTTATTATCCAAAACTGGACGAAAATAATCATTGCTAACATTTTGATTATATCCAAAACCTTTTTTTTCAGAACTCTCTAAAAATTGTCTCGATTTGGTTTTTAAAACTTCTAGATCATCTTGGTCAAGTATATTTCCTATTTTTACATAACCATTTTTCTTAAAAGTACTTATAAAATTATCATTCATAATTTTTTTATCAAGAAATTTGCAAATTCAAGATCTAAAGGCTCATCGATATCAATAGATTCATTTTTCTTCATTATATACGCATACGATTTATTTTTTAAGAACATTGTTTTATGCTTCATGACTTCTGAGATATCTGCAATATATATTGCTCCATTTATGCGATAGCTTACTTTAAAATCCTGACTTCTTCTACCGTGTAGACTTTTATCTAAAAAATTGTTCATCGATAGATTTTTCTCTAATTTGTTTGTCCATTCTAAGGGGTGATCTACCTTACAAACGCTTATTATACATTTAGCTTTTTTTTGTTTAAGTAAGTTAAATGCTTCATTAATATTTTTATTAGTCCTGAAAGGTGAGGTTGGTTGCAATATAATTACATAATCAAATATTTGGCCGCTAAGCTTTAATTGGTTTATCTCATAAATAATTAAATCGATTGTTTTTGCTCTATCGCCTGATAGACTTGATGGCCTGAGTCGAGGTACTTTTAATCCATACCTATTACTTACTTTTGAAATTTTTGGATCATCAGTAGAAACTAATATTTTATCTATATATCTATTTTTTAAAGCTTCTTTTATAGTATATGAAATTAAAGGTTTATTTTTTAACTTTGCTAGGTTTTTGTTATTAATTCTTTTACTATTTTTCCTTGCCGGAATAATTGCGAGAACTTTCTTATTTCCAATCATCAAACAATTTTACGCTATCTACTTCAGCTTTTTTTAAGTTTTCATGTTCACCAATATCTACCCAATATTCGTGAACAGGAAATATGTTAATTTTTATACCTTTTTGAATTTGATCAGTTAAAAAATTTGGCATATCGACATATTTACTGCCGTCTATTTCTGATAATAATGAAGGATTAATAACGTATATTCCAGCGTTAATAAAAAAAGTTTTAATAGGTTTTTCGTTAATTTCAGAAACAAGATTATTCTCGGCATTAATTATTCCGTACGGTATTTCAAAATCTTGCTTTCTAACACAAACTGTACAATCTGATTGATTACTTTCGTGATAATTTAAAAGATTTTCATAATTTACTTTTGTAAGTATATCTCCATTGACAACAAGTAAGGGTGATACAATATCTTTAGGCAATAAACCTAACGCGCCTGCAGTCCCAAGAGGTTTTTCCTCATTTATGTAATTAATGTGTATACCCCAATCAGTTCCATCTCCAAAATATTCTTTGAATTTGCTAGCCTGATAATGAGTAGAAAAAAAGAATTTGGAAAATCCACTGTTAATTAGTTGTATCAATATATTTTCTATAATTGGCTTACCATTTAATTTAATTAACGGTTTCGGAGTTTCCTTCGTGATTGGTAAAAGTCTTTTACCAATTCCACCAGCCATAATTAATACAGTACTTTTAATTTTTTGTTTTGTCTTATTGTTATCGCCCATAAAACTATTGATCGTTTCTAGGCCCACAACTTTTAAGTCTTCGTCTACAATTGGAACTTGCAAAACGTTTTTTGCTTTCATTATTGATAAAATTGACTCTTTAGATTCACTTTGCAGACAATAGGTTGGATTCGTATGCATAATTTTTTTAATTTGCGTGTTCATCGAATAATGCTTTATCAATCCACGCCTTACGTCACCATCGGTAATGGTTCCAAGTAATTTTTTATTTTGATCGGCAACTATAACCATTTTCAATGCCTCATCATCCATAACCTTTATGGCATGTTCCATTGTATCTTCAGGACTCAAAATTATTTTTTTCCAATCAAACATAAGTTCATTTATTTATTAAAAAAATCACCTCTCATTAAAACAATATCTTTATTTGATTTATAATTTTCTAGTTTTAGAAAACCATCTATTGTTTTAACATATAAATTATTGTTTGTATTAATAATTTCTCTTTCTTTATAACTACCTTTTAGTGACTCTATAATTTTAACTTTACTTATTATGATTTCGTTCTCTCTTACAAATGCCCTAGCGCAAGGTCCAGGGGTACAAATAGATCTAACGAAATTAAATATTTTTCTGCTATTCCAACTCCAATCAATGTTCTCATCACCTATAACCCTCTTTCTAAAATAGGAACCACTAGGATCAATATCATGCTGTTTTATTCTTTTTACATTGTTATTTAAAATCTTATTTAAAGAATCATATAATAACTCAGCACAAATATTTGAGGCTTTAGTAAGTAAAGTTTGGTAATTGTCTTTATCGTTAATTGGTTCTATATGCTGGAGAATTATATCACCTGTATCGATTCCTTCGTCTACGTAATGAACAGTTACTCCAAATGTATCCTCATCATTAATTAAAACCCAATTAAGAACATTCCTTCCTCGGTAAAAAGGAAGTGCTCCTGCATGACAATTGATAACACCTAGACTTGGTAATGATAAAATATCTTTTTTAAAAATTTGATCAAAAGACATTGATACAAATATATCAACATTATACTTTTTAAGTAAACTTTGGGAACTTGAACTATTTATTTGTTTTAAAGGAAGAAAGTCAATACCTAACCTATGAGCCCATGATTTTAAAATAGGATCTTGACTTGCATATCTTGGAACAATAAATGATATTTCAAAATCTTCATTCGAAACTATTTTTTCAATCGTTTTGTGTGCCCATATGCCGTCAGCAAAATAACCAATTTTCATCTAATTATATCATCTTTATTGTATTTAAATTCAGATGTCTTGCCTAACGTGTCCCAATACAACATTGGACTTAAACCTTTTTTTGATCGCTTACAAGATATGTTTTGTTCATCAAAAATTTCTCCTTTTTGAATATTTTTATTTGCTACTAAATATCTTCTTGCAACATCAATATTTTTAATTTCTGATCTTTTAGGTTCCTTTACTCCATCACCCATTAAACCATTTAAATCTTCAATTGAATTTAAATAATTATTTATTTCTTCACTTTCCATATTCTCTACTAATCTTATAATTGATACTAAATTCTTCAATTCCTCTGTATCTAATGATGCTTTATGGTCAGGGCCATCTAAATTCTTATCAATTGTAAAATGTTTTTCTATAATTGTTGCACCAAGAATCACTGCAACAATTGATGCATTTATTCCCTCACTGTGATCTGAATATCCAATATTTAAATTAAATAAGTTTCTCATCGTTTCAATTGCCATCAAATTTAATTCATCATGAGGCGCTGGATATTCAGTTGAGCAATGTAAAAGGCTTACCTTTTCAATCAATTTTTTTTGACCTCTATCTGATTTAAAAGCTTCAATAAAATTATTTCTTGATGGTTTTACATGAGTGTTATTAATATTCATTAATCCAAATGCAATTACTCCTAACGCCTGTTTTATTTCCTCGATAGTAGACATTCCAGTAGAGAGGATTAACTCACAATTAGTTTTTGCAAATTCAAGTAGTAATGGAGCATTCGTAATATCTCCAGATGAAATTTTAAGTTTTTCAAGTTGGATCTTTTTAACTAAAAAATTTATATTTTCCGCATCAAACGGAGTACATAAAAATTTAATATTTTTTGAAATGCAATACTTCTTTAATTCAATATAAATTTCCTTTGGAAGTTCTAAGCTTTTTAGCATTTGAAACTGTTTAGTATTATAGCTATCTCTTAATTGATAATCAGCTTTCAAGGCGTAATGAGCTGCCAATTCTTCTGAATTAAATAACTGAAATTTTACAGCATCTGCGCCACATTCTGATGCAATATCTATCAGTTCATATGCTAAATCTGGATTTCCGTTATGATTTACGCCAGCCTCTGCAATCACAAAAGTTTTTTTATTAAGCATTATCTACTTTGTCTTTTTTAGAATTTTAAAAAATTATTTAATATCTTCAGCCCAGACATACCACTTATCTCAGGATGAAATTGCAACCCAATGATATTATTGTATTGTATAGCGGCAGTTACATTATAATTATTATAATCACATGTTGCTATTGTATTATTAATATCTTTTGTCATACACACATAAGAATGTACAAAATAAAAAAAGTCATTTTCACAAAGATTATAAAAGATCTTTACTTTTTCGTTAGATGGCTTTTCACTTAATTCTAAATTACTCCAACCTATGTGTGGAATTTTTCTATTATAATTCTTTTCTTTATTTGTTGGAATTTTAATTACTTTTCCATCTATATAATTCAAACCATTTTCTTTTACATCTTCTTCACTACTACTTAAAAGCATCTGCATACCCAAACAAATACCTAAAAAAGGATTACCTTTTTTTATAAATGTATTCAGAGAGTTTGTGATATCCAAATCATTTAACTTTTTCATGCCATTTCCAAATGATCCAACTCCTGGCAATATCAATCTATCAGCATTTTGAATATTTTTTGCATCATTTGTAATTTGTACCTCTGCTCCAATTTTTTTTAAAGCTCTCTTGATACTATTAAGATTAGAAGTACCATAATCAACAATAGTTATATTATTTGATAAATTTCCCACTAAAATTAGGCTCTTGTTAAAATTTCTTTAGTTTTACAATGATCTTTTATCTCTTTAATAGTAAAATCATTGTAATGAAGGCTTCTTGCAATAGCTACAGCATCGACACCTGTTCTTTTAATGATATCTGAAACATCTGATAGTTGACCCATACCCCCACTCACAATAATTGGAATCCTTACTTCATTAGTAACCGCCTGTATCAACTCGAAATCAAACCCATTAGCCATTCCATCGTTATCAACTGAAGTTAATATGATTTCACCAGCGCCATTTTCTTGACCTTTTACAGCCCATTCAACTACGTCCAGGCCGCTTTTTTCTCTACCATTATCATAGAAAGCCTCCCATCTTCCATCCTTCTTTTTTGCTTGGATTGATAGAACCATACATTGACTTCCAAATTTATCTGAGACTTGAGATATAAATTTAGGATTTTTTATTGCAGCAGTATTAATGGCTACTTTATCCGCCCCATACTTTAATACATTCTCAACATCACCTACGTTTCGAAGACCCCCACCAACTGTAAGAGGCACAAAAATATTTTCTGCAGTTTTATTTATAATTTCTATCAGACTATTTCGCTCATATAAACTCGCAACTATATCTTCATAGTAAATTTCATCTATGCCTTCTTCATAATACTTAACTGCAAATATGTTTGGATCACCGATTCTTCTTAATCCTTCAAACTGTCTACCTTTAACTAAGTACGGCGCTTTTATATCTAGTCTTGAGATTAGACGTAATTTGTTCATTAACTTATTTTTTTAGATTTCCCATACTTTATTAATTAATGACCATTCGTTATCTTTCTTTTCCCATATGTGAGGTGATCTCCAACTATCTATTACTTCCCAAAATTGATCCTCTGTAACATCTAAATACTTCAGTGTTTCCCAAAAATATTTGGTTGGGAATTCATTATCATACTTCTTTACAAGAGCAGCTCCTTCTTCTCTTGTGATTTTTTCGTCCCTTATTTCATGGGCGGAATCATATGTTGCTCTACCGATCCCAAATTTTATATAGGCGAGATAATAATGTAGCCAGTCTGTCTTATCATCAAGACTTGCATATTTAGTGAATGTGCCTTCTGTTCGCTCTGGGTTTGGATCAAACCCAGTATTCTCAACTGCATAATAAAAATTTTCCTGTGGGTCCCAGTAGTGATAATATGAAAAAAAATGAATCTCAAGTTCATGTTTTTTTACGTCTTCTTTTTTTGGAGGCATATAAGGATAAAGATCTTGCTTCGAAAATCCTTGCTCTTCCCAAAAAGATACTGGCTTACCGTGAAAATAATGAATGTCTTGGTCTTCTACAGTTCGTTGAGATTTATCCCAGTTTTTATCATCCCCACCATATTCTACTTCCCCATTCTCACCATACATTATTAATTTAATATT
>MDTB01122781.1_pt1 | contig 37038 bp, 37 predicted proteins | sample 811161 | NCBI WGS metagenome assembly MDTB01 (sample SAMN05326650, study PRJNA326480) | marine metagenome | isolation source: seawater | place: Mediterranean Sea | collected 2009 | reverse complement strand
TTAAAAAAGTTTGGAATTCTCAACAAGCATTCATGAAAGAGTATGATGTTTGGCAAAAATGGGGATATTTACCTAGAAACTTTTAGTATTAAACTCTAAAAGTTTAATGTAAGTTAGAAAGCAGTCAGATTAACTGGCTGCTTTCGTCTTTAAGGAAAATTTTTATGGCAATTGATTTAACAGAAAATAATGCTCTTGATAAAAAATTAAAACTAGAACATATACCAATTACAGAAAAAATAGATAAGTTTGTAACAAATGTTGGAGAAATTTTTAATTGGTTCTGGGTAATTTTAGTCGCAGTAATTCTTATTAATGTAATTCTTAGATACGTTTTCAAAAATGGAATGATAGAATTAGAAGAACTTCAATGGCACCTATACGCTATCGGATGGTTGATAGGATTATCATCAACATATGTAGTTGATGGTCACGTTAGAGTAGATGTTTTAACCGACAAACTAGATTATAAAAAAAAATTATGGTTTGAATTTTTTGGAATACTTCTATTATTTTTACCTTTTGTAATTTTAGTTTTTATATACTCTATTCCTTTCTTTGAGCTTTCATGGGCTTCTAGCGAAAGATCTACATCTGCAAACGGTCTACCTGCTAGATGGTTTGTAAAAGGTTTCTTGGTATTTGGATTCTTTTTATTATTGCTGGCGGGACTATCAAGAATAACAAGGGTTTTAATAACTATTCGTTCTAAATTTGGAAAAGGAAAATAGATGGAACTAATAACAGAATATTTCATGGCAATATTATTATTTTTTAGTTTTATAACCCTAATTTTTTATGGATTCCCTGTTGCCTGGACCATGGGAGGTTTAGCAGTTCTTTTTACTTTAATTTCTATGTTATCCGATGCTTACCTTGATACTTTTTTTGGGGTAGATTGGAAATTTGCATCAATGGTAGTTTATAGACTCTACGGAGTAATGGCTAACTGGGTATTGGTAGCATTACCGATGTTTATATTCATGGGAATTATGATGGATAAATCTGGTATTGCCGAAGATCTTATGACAGATCTCTCTAAATTGTTTGGCCGTGTAAGAGGAGGTCTAGCTGTTTCAGTTGTATTTATTGGAGTTTTATTAGCAGCATCAACAGGAATAATTGGAGCGGCCGTAGTACTCCTTACAATTCTTGGAGTGCCATTAATGTTAAAGAATAATTACAGTCCAGATTTAGCTTGTGGAGTTGTTTGTGCAACAGGAACTTTGGGAATTTTAATTCCACCAAGCATTATGCTTGTGATCATGGGAGACCAAGTAAGAATTTCAGTTGGGGACTTATTCATGGGGGCAGTATTTCCGGGTCTTTTGCTTGGATTGTTATATACAATTTTTATTATAACTTTTGCTTATTTAAGGCCAAAAGTCGCCCCAGCTCCAAAAAGCGCTGAACCAGTAACATTAAATATTATACTTAGAGTTTTTAAATCAATAATTCCACCTGCCTTATTAATTGTAGCTGTTTTAGGAAGTATTTTTATGGGAATAGCAACACCAACAGAAGCATCTGGAGTAGGAGCGTTTGGAGCTTGGCTTTTAGCTGTTCTAAGAGGCAGACTTTCATTTAAGGATTTAAAAACTGTAATCAGAAAGACAACTCACACAACATCTTACATATTTGCCTTATTTGTAGGCGCAACAATGTTTGCTTTAGTTTTGAGAGGGCTCGGAGGAGATGAATTAATAGAGGGTGCGTTGAAAGGTTTACCTTTTGGACCCAATGGCGTAGTTCTAGTTGTGCTATTTATAGCTTTCCTTTTAGGTTTTTTTCTTGATTGGATTGAAATTACCTTAATTATTTTACCTTTCTTGGCACCTGTTATGGTTGATCTAGGAGTAGATTTAGTTTGGTTTATAGTAATGTTTGCAGTTGTTTTACAAACTTCATTTATAACCCCCCCAGTAGGTTTTGCCTTATTTTATATGAAAGGTGTGGCTCCACAAGGAATAACTATAAAAAATATTTATAGGGGAATAATACCATTTGTACTTCTCCAAGTTATTGCAGTTGCTATAGTATTTAACTTTCCAAAAATTGTAACTTGGTTACCTCAAGTAGCATACGGACCTTAACAAATCTAAATTTTAATTTATGATAAAAATTAGATTTTTGATAATTACTTTTTTTTTAATAATTTTAAGTAGCATTTTATTTGCAGATACTAATATATCATTAAAAAAGTATCTAGAAAACAAAGACATAGAAAATAGCAGTACACAAATTTACTTGTTAAACAGGTGTAGTTCAGTTTATACATACGCCTCTGCAGTTATTTTAAAAACAGATCCTGTAAATTCTAAAAAGTTTATTGAAATTGCAAATAATCTTTTATTTAAATCTGTAGAACTAAGAATAATTGAAAATAAAGAAAAATTGGAAATAGCAAGAAAAAAGGCAGAAAAAGAAAGAGAAAAATTATTTAAAAACTATACGATCGATGGAAAAAAAAACTGGAATAAAAATAAGTCTTATTTCAAGGAGTCCTATATATCTAATGATATGATAATTTGTTCCAAACTAGTAGGTGAGAAGTAAATTTAATTTTAATTTCTATTGAATAATTTATAATTATCTATAAAAGTAACTTCATTCATGAAAAAAAAAATTACTTTAATTGGAGCAGGCCAAATCGGCGGAACGCTGGCCCATTTAATAGCGTTAAAAGAACTTGCAGATGTGGTTTTATTTGATGTAGCTGAAGGAATAGCAAAAGGAAAAGCATTGGATATAGCTCAATCTTCTCCTGTCGATGGATTTAATATAAACATCATAGGAACCTCCAATTACGAAGATACAAAAAATTCAGATGTTATAATTATAACTGCTGGAGTACCTAGAAAACCAGGTATGACTAGAGATGATTTATTAGGAATAAATTTAAAGATAATTAAACAAGTTGCTGAAGGAATAAAAAAAACCTCTCCTAATGCCTTTGTGATTTGTATTACAAATCCACTGGATGTAATTGTAATGGCATTGCAAAAATACTCTGGTCTTCCAAAAAATAAGGTGGTGGGCATGGCTGGAATTTTAGATTCATCAAGATTTATCTATTTCTTATCTCAAGAACTTAAAGTACCAGTTAATAAAATAACATCCCTAGTTTTGGGAGGGCATGGAGACAGCATGGTAGCGATGATAGATTATACTAAAGTTAATGGTAAAAATCTTAACGAGCTTGTAACAGAAGGTAAAATAAAAAAAGAAAAATTAGAATCTATTGTAGAAAGAACAAAAAAGGGAGGTGCTGAAATAGTAAAATATCTTGAAAAAGGATCAGCCTTTTACGCACCAGCTGCTTCAGGAGTAGAAATGGCAGAAAGTTATTTAAAAGATTTAAAAAAACAACTTCCTTGCGCTGCTTTTCTTAATGGAGAATACGGTGTCAAAAATTTGTATGCAGGAGTTCCAGTTATAATTGGAAAAAATGGAGTAGAAAAAGTCGTAGAAATTAAGATAACAGACGATGAAAAAAAACAATTTAATAATTCCATTAAATCAGTAAAAGATCTTTTTGAAGCAGCAACTAAAATTGATAGCAGTCTTAAACTTTAGTTTTTTTTACAATACAGAGAAGATTCTTACCAAATTTGTAGTTTAAAATTTTATCTAAAAAAAACGTAATTGGAGTAAATATTTTATCCCAAATTAAAATTTTTAATTTAGAGGGATAAACATCATCTTTAAAAAATATTCCATTTATATAATACAAAAAATATCCCATACAGTCTAAAAAAAATATTTTTTCTACTTTCGCATTATTAAAATTTAAATTTTGAAAATATTCTATTTCGTACCTTTTAAAATGGCCAACAGCTTTATCAAATTTACTGTAAAGTTTATTATGGGCTGGGACTAAAATTATTAAATACCCATTAATTTCTAATTTATCCAGGGCATCTTTAATTTCCTTTGTGTCGTCTTTAATATGCTCAAGTACATTTAAATACATTATAGTATTAAATTTATTTTTAAGTTCTCTAGTAACACTTTGAAAAAAAATATAGTTTTTAAGTTTAAATCTATCTTTTATAGTAGAATAATTCCCATCATCTACTTCAGTCAAAGTAATACCACTATTTTTTAAGTGAGAATAATTTTCTGTAAAACTGCCGATACCTGCACCAACCTCTAAAATACTTCCTTTTATGTATTTTTTTATAAGAAAATATATATATTTTCTCCATATTGTAGCTAAGTCGAAATTTTCTAGCTCTTTACCTGGATAATTCATAATAATTTGTTACTTTAGAATTTATAAAATATTTAAATAAATACATGTTTAAAGATATTAAATCTATTTTCAACTTAGTTATAATTGTCATTATTTCAGTTTTTGCTAACTTTTATTTCGGTTCTATAGGGGTTTACCCAGTTGACTCATTCGCTTTTTTTGACTCAGCACATTCCATAATTAATGGATCTATACCTTTTAGAGATTATTGGGTTATGAACGGCCCAATATTGGATTTATTTCAAAGCATTTTCTTCTATTTCGGTGGCGTCAGCTGGAAAGTATATTTATTACACTCTTCTTTTATAAATGCACTCTTTGCAATTATTTCTTATTTTTTCTTTAGGGATTTTGGATTAGATAAAAATTATAGCCTTACCTATACAATCTGCCTATCCCTTTTGGCCTATCCGGTAGTGGGTGTGCCTTTCCCAGACCATCACTCCATAATATTTTCATTTATTGGTGTCTATACTTTAATTCTTGCAATAAAATATGATTACAGAGTATTTTGGATTTTACTACCAATATTTTTTTTTATTGCTTTTTTTTCCAAACAAACCCCGGCAGCATATTTTATAATTCTAACTTGCGTTGTGTTATTTTTTTACACCTTCATTTTAAAAAAATATTACTGGCTAGTTTTTACTCTTTTGTCTAGTTTTACGCTTATATTATTTTTGTTAATATTATTAAGCATTAACAATATAAATATACTCGATCTTTTTACACAATACTTTCTATTTCCTAAAACTATAGGTGACTATAGATTAGATCAATTTAGTTTTTCTTCTAGCAAAATTCTATCTAACTTTAAATTTATTTTTCTAGGTTTGATAATTTTACTGTATATTTTTATTTCTAAAGTTTCGAGCAATAAAAAATATTATCTTAAAAATGAGTCAATTTTTATATTAATAATGGTATTCTCTATTTTTATCTCAGTTTTCCATCAGGTTTTAACTAAAAATCAAAATTTCATTTTCTTTACAATTCCCTTACTTTGTGGATTTTCCCAATGTTTTGTAGACAGAAATAAAAAAATAGTAATATTAATTTTAATAAGTTTAACTTTATTTACTACAATTAAATATCACTTAAGATTTAATATAGATAGAAAATTTATGGAGTTAGAACATATTGATAAAAATCTTTTTGAAAGAGGTGAAAACATAAATATTATATTAAAAGGATTAAAATGGACAAATGGTGAATACATTGGAAAGCCCAAAGATGAAGTAAAATATTTGAGATTAACTATTGATCATCTAAAAAATGAAAAGAAGAAATTTATTATTATTACAAACTATCAGTTTTTACTTTCTTCAATAAGTAAACAAAATTATTCTCCCAATAGATGGTATACAGTTGATGGTGTGAGTTATCCTTTACATAATAATAAATATTATGATTATTATAAGCAATTTTATAATAAAAAACTTAAGGATAAAAAAATTGAAATTATTTATACTGTACTACCATTAAATATTGAGACAGTTGATTTTTTATTAAAAAAAAATTGTATTAGCTCAACAAAAATAAACCCAATTTTATATAAACATAAACTTAATGGGTGTTACTAATTATTTTCTAACTCTTTTTTTATTTTATTAATAAATTTATTTATTAACTGAGCATCTTCTTTATTCAGATATTGATCTTTTTCTACACCTTTTTGCAACTCTTCTCTCAATTTATCTTTTATCAAAGATATATTTTCTTTTGATTTCAACATATTAAGACGATACTCAATTTTTTTCATTTGAGCACCAATTGTTAATTGAAATAAAACAAAAATTAAAACAAATACAAACAATGTTTTATATATAAAAATTTTCATCAATTCCTTTTATAAACTTCATAAACCCTGGCCCCATCAACTAAAAGTTCATTTACTTTAATAAAATTTGTTGGAATATTGTATTTTTTATCAAAGTTTTTATCTACCTCAGAAATATTATTGGTAAAAATATAATCTGCTATTTGATACTCTTGACCTACAATATTTATTTTCTTTCTATCATTTTCTTTCAATAAAGCCAAACTTCTTTCTAAGGGCAAGAAAGAAGCAACAGCAATATTGATTTTTTCATTTTTATCATTTCTTAATATTATTTCTAGAAATTTTACACCGGAAAGTCCATTATAATCAATATCAAATTCTTTTTTTATTTTATCAGTTACTAAAAAGTTAAAATAAATATTTTGATATGGATGATAAATTACCATTCTGCCAACCAATAAAAAAAACATCATCAAAGCAGTAATAAATAAAATTGATCTCTTTTTTATTTTTTTTGCATTATTATAAACTAAATAAAAACCAAAAGTTGAAAAGTAAACTAAAAAAACATTTAAAAAATAAACATGTCTCCATCCATTATAAAATGTTTTGCTTATAAATATTAAAAAAAATAAATTTATCAAAAAATTTAATAATATATAAAAATCTTTTCTTTCTTTTCCTCCCCTCCAAAAATCTGAATAACTACTTTTTTCTTGAATGTTAATAAATCTTCCTAAAGACCTTTTTGACATATAGAAAAAACCAATTATAAAAAAAATTAGATGAATAACAGGGGTAGAAATTAAAATCCAAATAGGTATATAAGAAAAAGGCAATAGGTTACTATTAAAATAATTACCGTTAAATAGTACTTTTATATTTATTAAGTATTCATCTGCAGAACTAAAAAGCCATATCAAATTTTTAATTGGTGACTCCCATAAAAAAGGCCAATGTAAAACTAAAAAAAAATAATAAGAACTTATATAAAAGAAGATTTTTAAAAAATTTTTGTAATCTTTTTTTTCGGTGGTAGAGGATAAAAAATATATCAAAATAAATGATATAGGTATAAAAATTCCTATAATTCTAGTCGATGTGCAAATCGCAGATAAAACTGAAAGAATAAAAAGGTTTTTATAATTTGATTTGTCTAATGATTTAAAGCAATAATATAAGGCTATGGTTACTAACGATAAAAAAAGAGTGTCTTTATTGTTATAAAAACTTGATCCATATATTCTTGGAGACAAAATATAAAATATTGTACCTATAAAACTAACATAGAAAACATTAAATCTTTCTAATAAAAGCTTGTAAAAAAAAATAGAGCTTATAAAAAAAATAAAAAAATTGACCCAGTGTCTTAAAAAAAAATAGTCTCTAGAGTCTTCAATGTTAAATAAATTTTCTATGAAAGCTAATGGTAGATCAAAAACAACACCATAAAATGGAATTATATCTGGCGATAATAGAGTAAACCCCTTTATATTATTGTATTTAATTTGAACCTCCTGAGCTAATTCAGTAAAACTTGTTAGGTTTAAAACGTAACTTAGCCAATAATAACCCGATGATCTTTGAAATTCCTCATCTATTGAAATCCCGTAGTCTGTAAATGTAAAAGACCCTATACTGAGGATAATGAAAAAAAATACCCAAATTATTTTATTAGAATGATTGTTTTGAATTTTATCTAAAGAATTCACTTTATTTTTATATTTTAAAATATTAAAAAACCTTATCTTATAAAAAACAATATATGAATATACACGAGCATCAAGCTAAAAAAATTTTAAAAGAATATGGAGCTCCAGTTTCAAATGGTGTAGTAATTCTGGACCCAAGTGAAGTTGCCAAAAAAATTAAATCTTTAAAGAGTAAAAAGTTTGTTTTGAAAGCCCAGATTCATGCTGGAGGAAGAGGGAAAGCAGGAGGAGTTAAAATTATTGAAAATTTTAAAGATCTTGAAAAAGAGTCTCGAACTATGTTTGGGAAAGTTTTAGTAACACCTCAAACAGGCCCATCAGGAAAAGAAGTTAAGAGACTTTATATTGAAGAAGCTTCAGATATTTTAAAAGAATTTTATCTCTCTTGCTTAGTTGATAGATCAAGTTCGAAAATAGCATTTATTAGTAGTACTGAGGGAGGAATGGATATTGAGAAAGTCGCAGATGAAACTCCTGAAAAAATCGTAACAACTAAAATTAATCTTCAAAATGAAATTTCTGATGTAAGTATAGAAAAAATAATTGAACCATTCTCATTTAGTGATGACCAAAAAATTGATGCTTTTAAATTAATAAAAGCATTATATAAAATTTTAAAAGAAAAAGATGCAACTTTAATTGAAATTAATCCGCTTATAATTTCTAAAAATAATCAAATTATCTGCCTGGATGCTAAAATTAATTTTGATGATAATGCTTTATTTCGACATCCAGACATAGTTGAACTTAGAGATTTAAACGAGGAAGACTCCGCTGAAATAGAGGCAAGCAAACACGATTTAGCATATATAAAACTTAATGGATCAATAGGTTGTATGGTTAATGGAGCAGGATTAGCTATGGCAACTATGGATATAATAAAATTACACGGCCAAGAGCCAGCTAATTTTTTAGATGTGGGAGGAGGTGCATCAAAAGAAAAGGTTACAGAAGCTTTTAAATTAATATTATTGGATAAAAATGTTAAAGGAATATTAGTCAATATATTTGGTGGAATTATGCGTTGTGATATATTAGCTCAAGGAGTTGTAGATGCAGCAAAAGAAACAAATCTTAAGGTCCCTTTAGTAGTAAGACTAGCGGGAACTAATTTTAAAGAAGGAAAAAAAATTTTAGATAAATCGGGATTAAAAATACTTTCGGCTGAAAATCTTAATGATGCAGCGAAAAAAATTGTTGAGGCAGTAAAATAAATGTCAGTCTTAATTGATAAAAATACAAAAGTTATTTGCCAAGGCTTTACTGGAACCCATGGAACTTTCCATTCTGAGCAGGCTATAAATTATGGAACAAAACTAGTAGGAGGAGTAACACCTAATAAGGGTGGACAAAAACATTTAGACTTACCGGTTTTTGATACTGTTGAAGAAGCAAAAAAAAAAACTAATGCTAACGCCTCCATGATTTATGTGCCCCCAAAATTTGCAGCAGCTGCAATAATTGAAGCTATTAATGCAAAAATTGGATTAATTGTTTGTATTACAGAAGGCATACCAATTATTGACATGATTAATGTCAAACAAGAACTTTTGAAAAGCAATAGTAGACTGATCGGACCCAACTGCCCAGGAATAATTACTCCCGAAGAATGTAAGATTGGTATAATGCCAGGAAATATTCATAAAAAAGGATCTGTTGGTATAGTTTCAAGGTCAGGGACCTTAACTTATGAGGCAGTTGCACAAACAAGTGAAAATGGAATGGGACAATCTACTTGCATAGGTATAGGTGGTGACCCTGTAAACGGTACAAATTTTGTTGATTGCCTTGAACTATTTTTAAAAGATGACAAGACACATTCTATTGTAATGATAGGAGAAATAGGTGGGACATCAGAGGAAGAGGCATCAGACTTTTTAAAAAAATCGAAAATAAAAAAACCAATGGTTGGATTTATTGCTGGACTTACAGCGCCGCCTGGAAGAAGAATGGGCCATGCGGGGGCAATTATTTCGGGGGGAAAAGGAGGCGCGGAAGACAAAATTGAGACGATGAAATCTGCTGGTATTACAATTTCTGAGTCGCCGGCTGATATTGGTAAGACTTTATATAATAAACTAAATGGTTGATTTTTATTAATTTGTGTTAGAATAAATCACTATAATGTCTTCTTTAAAAGATAATAATATTTATAAAAAGACTTCCTTTTTGGCTGGAAACAACTCTTCTTTTATTGAAGAATTTTACTTGGATTATTTAAACAAACCCGAGTCTTTGCCGCCTGGATGGAAATCTTTTTTTGATGGTTTACAGGATGAAAAAAGTACTATCTCAAAAAATTTAAAAGGACCTAGCTGGTCACCTAAAAAAATCAGAAAGGTTGATAGTAAACAAAGCGAGACAAAAAATATCCTTAATAAGGATTTAATTGAAAACTTAGAAACTACTGAACAATCCACAAAAGATTCTGTAAGAGCAATTATGTTAATTAGAGCGTATAGAATAAGAGGTCATCTCATTGCTAATTTAGATCCTCTTGGCATTCAAAAAAGAGAGGAACATTCTGAACTTAAACCTGAAACGTATGGATTTACTACTAACGACTATAATAGAAAAATATTTTTAGATGGAGTTTTAGGGCTACAACATGCAAGTTTGTCTGAAATACTTGTAATATTAAAAAAAACATATTGTTCAACTATTGGCTATGAATTTATGCACATGGGAGATCCTAATGAAAAAAATTGGATTAGAAATAGAATAGAAGGAAAAGATAAAGATATTAATTTTACGTCAAACGGAAAGAAAGCTATTTTAAACAAAATTATAGAAGCTGAAGGATTTGAGAAATATCTACACGTAAAATTTGTTGGAACAAAAAGATTTGGTTTAGATGGTGGAGAGTCATTGATTCCAGCACTAGAGCAGATTATAAAAAAAGGTGGTAGTTTAGGTGCCAAAGAAATTAAAATTGGCATGCCACATCGTGGAAGACTGAATGTTCTAGCAAATGTAATGGGCAAACCTTACAAGGCGATTTTTAGTGAGTTTTTTGGAAAAAGTGTAACATCTAAAAAAGATTTTGAGGGAGATGTAAAATATCATTTAGGCGCATCTTCTAATAGAGAGTTTGATGGTAATTCAGTCCATATAAGTTTAACGGACAATCCCTCGCATTTAGAAGCAGTAAACCCAGTTGTTCTAGGTCAAGTTAGAGCTAAACAATTTTTTCACAAAGATCCTGAAAGAAAAAAAGTAATTCCAGTTTTAATGCATGGAGACGCTGCTTTTGCAGGACAAGGAGTAGTCGCTGAATGTTTTGCAATGTCTGGACTACCAGGGCACAACATAGGTGGAACGATACATGTAATTGTAAATAACCAAATTGGATTTACTACTGCCCCAAGATTTGCAAGGTCTTCACCCTATCCTTCAGATGTCGCAAAGACTGCTCAATCTCCAATTCTACATGTAAATGGCGATGATCCAGAGGCTGTAGTTCATTGTGCAAAAATAGCCACTGAATTTAGACAGAAATTTAATAGAGATGTTGTAATAGATATAGTTTGTTATAGAAGATTTGGTCACAATGAAGGGGATGAACCATCTTTTACTCAACCTTTGATGTATAAAAAAATTAAAGTTCAACCTACTACACTTGATATTTATTCAAAGAAAATAGCAAACGAAAGTCTTATGTCTTTAGCAGATGTAGAAAATCAAAAAATAGATTTTAAAAAATATTTAGAAAAAGAATTTAATGACTCAAAAAATTACAGGTCTGATCTCAAATGGTACGATGGCTCTTGGTCCAGATTTAAACCAGAATTAGGAAAAGATAAAAGAGGTGTCAGTGGAATTGAAAAAAATAGCGCGGTAGATATAGGGAAAAAAATATCTACTATACCAGATAATTTTACAATACATAAAACCTTAAAAAAAGTATTCATTAATAGACTTGAAATGTTTGACCAAAAAAAACCGATTGATTGGGCTACAGCAGAAAGTTTAGCATTCGGAAGTTTACTCACTGAGGGTTTCTCAGTAAGACTTTCGGGTCAAGATTCAGGAAGAGGTACATTCAGCCAAAGACATTCTGTTATCAGAAATCAAGAAAATCACGAAAGATATATTCCACTAAATAATATTTCAAAAAGTCAAAAAAAATTTGAGATTATAGACACTTTGTTGTCAGAATTAGCTGTTTTAGGTTTTGAATTTGGATATTCTTTATCAGAGCCCGAAACATTAGTTTTATGGGAAGCTCAATTTGGAGATTTCGCGAATGGAGCTCAAATAATAATTGACCAATTTATTACTTCCAGTGAGTCTAAGTGGGGAAGAGCAAGCGGCATAGTAATGCTACTACCTCATGGTTATGAAGGCCAAGGCCCAGAGCACTCTTCAGCTAGATTAGAGAGGTTTTTGCAGCTTTGTGCAGGGGAAAATATTCAAGTAGTTAATTGCACTACACCTGCAAATTATTTTCATGTTTTAAGAAGACAGATGCATAGAGATTTTAGAAAACCACTTATAATTATGACACCTAAATCATTACTAAGACATAAAAGGTGTGTTTCACCCTTAGATAGTTTTACTAAAAAAAATACTTTTCATAGAGTTTTAGAAGATCATGCCTATTTAAAAAATAGCGGCCTTATAAAGCTAAAGAAAAATAATAAAATTGAAAAAGTAGTCATATGTTCTGGAAAAATTTACTTTGATTTATTAGAGGCACGAGAAAAGGCCAAAAATGATAAAGTGGTTTTTTTTAGATTGGAGCAACTTTACCCATTTCCTGCTAAAACATTAGCTATCGAATTAAAGAAATATCCATCTGCTAAGTTTTTTTGGTGCCAAGAAGAGCCACAAAATATGGGTGCCTGGAATACAGTAAGGAACTATATAGAGAGAACACTAGAAATAATCCAAGCAAAAAGCGATAAAATAAAATATATAGGTAGAAAACCATCGGCATCGACTGCGACTGGAAATCTTAATAAACATCTTGCACAACAAAAAGAAATATTAGAAAAGGTAGTAGGAAAATTTAATTAATGTCACAAAAAATTATTGTTCCATCTTTAGGAGAGTCCATCACAGAAGCCACAGTTTCTAGATGGTTAAAAAAGCAAGGTGAAAAAATAGTCACAGACGAACCTATAGTTGAATTAGAAACTGATAAAGTAAATGTTGAGGTTCCAGCACCTGTTAGTGGCACGCTAGAAAATATATCTGTTAATGAAGGTGAAACTGTAAATGTAGGTGCTTTACTAGGAACAGTTGGAGCCTCAAAGGAAAATAAAGAAAAAAATGGGAAAGAAACTAAAAATTATACTCCACCTCCCAAGATTGAAAAAGAAAAAAAAATTGTTGAGATAAAAAAAGAAGAAACACCTGCACTTGTTTTAGATAAAGAAACAACAAAAAAAATTATTGAGAAACCTTTAATACTAGATGATCTTCATGAAGAAAATTTAGTTGAGTCAAAAATTATAAAAAATGTTTCTCCAGCAGCAAGAAAGATGGCCATCGAGTCTAATGTTAATCTTAATAAAATTAGAGGCACAGGTAAAAACGGATTAATTTTAAAAGAAGATTTAATGAATTTAATGGGAAAAAAACCATCTCCCTCTGAAAGAAGGCAGGTGCACGGTCCTGAAGAAAAAATAAAAATGACTAGATTGAGAATGACGATAGCAAAAAGATTAAAAGAGGCTCAAAATAATGCTGCGATGCTTACTACATTTAATGAAGTCGATATGCATGAAGTTATATCTTTAAGAAATGAGTATAAACAAGAATTTGAAAAAAAATATTCTATTAAATTAGGATTTATGTCATTTTTTGTTAAAGCTTGTGTTATTGGATTAAAAAACTATCCTGTGATTAATGCAGAATTACAAGAAAATGAAATTATTTATAAAAATTATTACAATATAAGTATTGCTGTAGGAACTGACAGAGGACTCGTAGTTCCTGTTTTGCGGAATACTGATGAAATGTCATTCGCAGATATTGAAAGCAATATAAGTCAGCTTGGTCAAAAAGCCAAGGATAGCAAAATAACCATTGAAGATTTGCAAGGTGGCACATTTACAATTACTAATGGTGGAATATATGGGTCAATGCTTTCAACCCCAATATTAAATCCTCCTCAATCTGCAGTTTTAGGAATGCACAACATTATTAAAAGACCAATTGAAGTGGATGGAAATATAGTCATAAGACCAATCATGTATCTAGCATTATCCTACGACCATAGAATTATAGATGGCAAGGAAGCCGTTTCTTTTTTGAAGACAGTAAAGGAATGTTTAGAACAGCCAAAAAGGTTATTCTTAGATTTATAAGATGGAAAATAATTTTGATGTCATAATCATAGGTGGTGGACCTGGAGGATATGTTTGTGCTATTAGAGCAGCGCAATTAGGGTTAAAAACAGCTTGCGTAGAATCAAGAGGAACTTTAGGGGGAACTTGTTTAAATGTAGGGTGTATTCCATCTAAAAGTTTACTAAACTTATCAGAAAATTATTTTAGAGCAAAAAAGGACTTTAACAATCAAGGCATAGAAATTTCTGAAGTAAGACTTAATATTGAAAAAATGATGTCCAATAAAAATAAGTCTGTACAAGTTTTAACAAAAGGAGTTGAGTTTTTATTTAAAAAAAATAAAGTTACTTATCTTAAGGGAAAAGGAGTTATATTCTCAAAAAATGATGTGGTTGTGTATGAAGGAGAGTCTAAAAAATCATACAAAACAAAGAATATAGTTATTGCAACAGGCTCGTCTCCAACATCACTACCAGGTATAGAAATAGATGAAAAAAATATTCTATCATCAACTGGAGCTTTATCATTGAGCTCTGTTCCCAAAGAAATGGCTATAATCGGTGGTGGATATATAGGATTAGAAATGGGGTCAGTTTGGTCAAGACTTGGTTCTAAAGTAACAGTCATAGAGTATCTAGATCATATAACCCCTGGCATGGATAAAGAGATATCAAAAGAATTTCAAAAAATATTATCAAAACAAGGAATTTTATTTAAACTTAATTGTAAAGTAAATTCTGTAACTAATAATAAAAATAATGTGACTGTAAACTTTGTAAACAATAAAACGAACGAAGAAGAAAAATTACAATGTAACAAAATATTAGTTTCGGTAGGAAGAAAACCTTACACAGAGGGTTTAAATCTTACAAAAATTGGCATTAAAAAAAATAACAAAGGGCAAATAGAAGTTAATAAAAAATTACAAACTTCTATCAGCAACATATTTGCTATAGGAGATGTGATTGATGGACCAATGCTGGCGCATAAAGCAGAGGAGGAGGGAATAGCAGTCGCGGAAACTTTAGCAGGTCAAGCAGGTCATGTAAATTATGATGTAATACCCGGAGTTATTTATACCTCTCCAGAAGTTGCAACAGTTGGAAAAACAGAAGAACAGTTAAAACAAGGCAACTTAAAATATAAAGTTGGAAAATTTCCTTTTTTAGCCAATTCGAGAGCTAAAGTTAATAATGAAACTGAGGGATTTGTAAAAATTTTAGCAGACGCAAAAACTGATAAAGTTTTAGGTGTCCACATAATTGGCCCTCACTGTGGAGATATGATAGCAGAAATGGCTCTTGCTATGGAGTTTGGAGCAAGCGCTGAGGATATAGCAAGAACTTGTCATGCGCATCCAACCCACACAGAAGCTATAAAAGAAGCCGCATTAGCTGTTGATAAAAGACCAATTCATTTTTAATTGATATATTTTCTATTAAAATCTTTTCATGAAAGTAGCAGTTCTATTACCTAGAATTTTTGATCACCCATTTACATACATAAGTAAATTAGACGAAAAACTAAATCATGGAGATTTAGTAATTGTTCCTTTTGGAAAAAAACAAGAAATAGGTGTCATTTGGGACAAATTACAAGAAACAAATAAAAATATTAAAATTAAAGAGATTAAAAAAAAAATAGGCAAATTTTCAATCAATAAAAGTTTAATAGAATTTATTAATTGGTTTTCAATGTATAATTTGGTGCCTCGAGGAAAAGTTTTAAAAATGTGTCTTGGAAATGAAAATAATATTTTAGAACTAAAAGATCAGAATAAGATTAGATATATAGGAAAAAAAATAAAATTTGTTTTAAATAAAGAGCAGAAAAAAACTCTCAATGAACTTAAAAAGTTTGGGAATAAATTCAATGTAACAGTTTTACAAGGATTAACTGGATCAGGAAAAACTATTGTTTATTTTGAAAGAATAAAAGAATTAATTAGTAATAATAAACAAGCATTAATTTTATTACCCGAAATATTTTTAACCAATCAATTTAAAGATAGGTTTTTAGATTATTTTGGTTTTGAGCCTGATATCTGGCATTCTAAAATTACATTAAAGAAAAAAAGAAAAATTTGGCAAGGCGTTATAAATGGTGATATCAAATTAGTAATTGGGGCGAGATCAGCTCTTTTTTTACCATTTAAAAAACTTGGAATTATTATTGTTGATGAGGAACATGACTCTTCTTACAAACAAGAAGAAAGTTTAACTTACAACGCAAGAGATATGGCAATCTCTCGAGCTTCGTTTGAAAATATTCCAATTCATTTAGTGACATCAATTCCATCACTTGAAACTTATAATAATATAAAAACTAAAAAATATAATTTTACAAAATTACAAAAAAGATTTAGTAATTTTCCATTACCAGAAACAAAAATTATAAATTTAAATTTTTTAAAATTAAAAAAAAATGAATTTATTTCCGAAGAAACAAAAAATTTAGTAAATACTTATCTTAATAAAAAGGAGCAAATCTTATTTTTTTTGAATCGAAGAGGATACGCTCCATTTATGATTTGTAAGAATTGTGGGTTTAAACATGTATGTCCTAACTGTTCAATTTATTTAACTTATCATAAATTGATAGATAGTTTAATATGTCATCACTGCGGATACAAAAACAAAAAAGATAAAAAATGTGAAATTAAAAATAAATACTGTGATTTTAGTATGTATGGACCAGGTGTAGAAAAAATTTATGAAGAATTAAAAATTAAATTCCCCAATAAACATATAAAAATTTTTTCAAGCGATTTTTTAAATAAAAAAAAAGAAACTACTAATCTATTAAAAAAAATTGAGGAAAATGAAATAAATATACTTGTTGGTACTCAGATGATCTCTAAGGGATTTAATTTTCCCAAACTTAACTGTATTGTAGTTGTAGATGCTGATTTTTCCGGCAAAGGTTATGATTTAAGGTCCACTGAAAGAAATATTCAACTTTATAATCAGCTTAGCGGAAGAGCTGGAAGATTTTCTAAAAATTCTTTAGTAGTTTATCAAACTATGACACCATCAAGCGAGCTCTTAAAAGATATTTTAAAAAATAATCCTGAGAAATTTTTATCTAATGAATTAGTATTGAGAAAACAAAATAAACTTCCACCTTTTTCTAGATTAGTTTCTATAATAATATTTGCAGATAGTGAGAACATTAGTTTAAGGGGTGCTCAAGAGATAAAAAATAAACTTTTAAGCTTCGAAGATTGGGAAATATTAGGTCCAGTCCAGTCTCCTATTTTTAGACTAAAAAAGAAATATAGAACAAGACTCTTAATCAGATCAAAATACGATAATCTAATTCAAAAAAAATTGAGTAAAGTTTTAAAAAATCTAAATATTTCGAAAAAAATTAAACTTAGGGTTGATGTAGATCCTATTAATTTTACTTAATACGTGTATAGCACCTTGAAGAGTATTATTTGTTGTGGTACGAACCCTGAGTATTTTCAAGATAAAATCACTTAGATACAACAAATGAGCTCAAATAAATCTTTTTCATCAGAAACCTCGGATAGGTACGCGCGAGCGATTCTTGAATTAGCTCAGGAAAATAGCGAATTAGAAAATATAGAAAAAAATATTAAAGATTTATCTAAATTTTATGAGTCAGACTTAGAATTTGTTAATTTTATTAGAAATCCAACTCGATCAATTGATAATCAACTAGAAGGAATAAAAAAGTTATCTGAAATAATGAAATTTTCTAAAATTTTAACGAATTTTTTATCTGTTTTAGTAACTAAAAGAAGAATATTTTTTCTAAAAAAAATTATGAAAAGTTTTTTAAACTTAGTAGCAGTAAAAAGAGGTGAGTTAAGTGCTAAACTTATCTCTTCTAAAAATCTATCAGATGAAGAATTAAAAAAAATAAGCAAAGAATTATCAAAAGTAATCAATTCTGAAATAAATTTTAATTATAAAGTTGATGAAAGCCTGATCGGAGGATTTCAAATGCAGATAGGCAGTTTAATGATCGATACATCACTTAAAAATAAATTAAAAAAATATGAACAATTAATGTTGGAGAAATAATATGCAAATGAACCCGTCAGAAATTACAAAACTTTTAAAAGAACAAATTAAAAATTTTGGTGAAAAAGCAGAGGTATCAGAGGTAGGAAAAGTTTTATCAGTTGGTGATGGTATTGCAAGAGTTTTTGGTCTTGATAATGTTGAAGCAGGAGAAATGGTAGAATTCGAAGATAATTCTAAAGGCATGGCTCTTAATTTAGAAAGCGATAACGTTGGTGTTGTTATTTTTGGTGATGATAGAAAAATTAAAGAAGGCAGTACTGTAAAAAGAACAGGATCAATTGTAGACGCACCAGTTGGTAAGGAATTATTAGGCAGAGTAGTAGACGGACTTGGAAATCCAATTGATGGAAAAGGTAATCTTAGTGAAAAAGTTAAAAGACAAAGAGTTGAAGTGAAAGCTCCAGGTATTATTCCTAGACAATCAGTTAGTGAACCTATGCAAACTGGATTAAAAGCAATTGATACTTTAATACCTGTAGGCAGAGGACAGAGAGAGCTGATAATAGGAGATAGACAAACCGGAAAAACTGCAGTTGCGATAGACGCTATTATTAACCAAAAATTTATTAATGAATCAGAAGATGAGAAAAAAAAATTATATTGTATCTATGTTGCTATAGGTCAAAAAAGGTCAACAGTAGCACAAATTGTTAAAACCTTGGAAGATGCAGGAGCGATGAAATATACCACAGTTGTATCAGCAACAGCATCTGACGCTGCTCCTCTTCAATTTTTAGCACCTTATACTGGTTGTACGATCGGAGAATATTTTAGAGATAATGGAATGCATGCATTAATAATTTATGACGATTTGTCAAAACAAGCAGTTGCTTATAGACAAATGTCTTTACTTTTAAGAAGGCCTCCTGGACGTGAAGCATACCCAGGAGATGTTTTTTACTTACACAGCAGACTATTGGAAAGAGCAGCTAAATTAAGTGATACAAATGGAGGAGGGTCGTTGACTGCTTTGCCAATAATTGAAACTCAAGCTGGAGATGTTTCTGCTTATATTCCAACTAATGTAATATCGATCACAGATGGACAAATTTTTCTAGAAACTGAGCTATTTAATCAAGGTATAAGACCTGCGGTAAATGTTGGTTTATCAGTCTCTAGAGTAGGTTCCGCTGCACAAACAAAAGCTATGAAAAAAGTTGCCGGATCTATTAAGCTAGAGCTTGCTCAATACCGAGAAATGGCAGCATTTGCGCAATTTGGTTCAGACCTAGATGCCTCAACTCAAAAACTTTTAAATAGGGGAGCGAAACTTACGGAGCTTCTAAAACAATACCAATATTCTCCGATGACTGTAGCAGAGCAAGTTATTTCAGTTTTTACTGGGGTAAGAGGATATTTGGATGATGTTGAGTTAAACAATATTAAAACATTTGAGTCTGAAATTATTGAGAAAATTAAATTAGAAAAAACAGAAATAATAGATGGAATTCAATCGACCGGAAAATTAGAAAAAGATATTGAAGAGTCTTTAATTAAAGTAATAGAGGAGTATAAAAAAAATAAGAATAATGCCTAGTTTAGATGATTTAAAAAAAAGAATTATTAGTGTAAAATCTACGCAGAAAATTACTAAAGCTATGAAAATGGTAGCTGCTGCTAAACTAAAAAAAGCTCAAGAAAGTGCTGAAAAAGGAAGACCATATAGTGAGAAGTTACAAAATATTATACTAAATCTAACAAATTCAATTAGCGATCCAGAAAATGCACCTAAATTATTAGTTGGAACCGGCAATGACACCACACATTTGTGTGTTGTTATGACAGCTGACAAAGGATTATGTGGTGCTTTTAATTCTAATATTTGTAAATTAGCAAAGAGTTACTTTGACGATGTCCTGAAACAAAATAAAAAATTAAAAATAATTACAGTTGGCTCAAAAGGACTTGATCAACTTAAACGTAAGTACGGAAAATTTATTATTGAAAAAATTAGCTTTAAAGATAAAAAAAATATTTCATTTTCTGAAGCAGAAGAAATAGGGAAAATAATTTTAAAATTATTTAATAAAAATGAATTTGATAAATGTATATTATTTTATAATAATTTTAAAAATGTTATTACTCAAATTCCTCAAGCACATCAAATAATTCCCACTGAGAAAAAAAAAGATACAGAAACAAAAAAAAATGAATTTTATGAATTCGAACCTGATGAAGATGAAATTCTTGATGACTTATTGCCAAAAAATATTTCTACACAAGTTTTTAAAGCATTCCTTGAAAACGCTGCTAGTGAACAAGGATCGAGAATGACAGCCATGGATAATGCTACAAGAAATGCTGGTGATTTAGTCGATAAATTAACTATCAATTATAATAGAAGTAGACAGGCAGCAATTACTAAAGAACTAATAGAAATAATCTCAGGAGCAGAAAGTTTATAATCATGAAAAAAACAGGAAAAATAACACAATTAATTGGAGCAGTAGTAGATGTAAATTTTGACGGGGAATTACCAGAAATTTACACGGCATTAGAAGTTAATAATAAAGGTAATAAATTGATATTAGAAGTTGCTCAGCATCTTGGTGAGAGTAGTGTTAGAACTATTGCTATGGACTCAACTGAAGGATTAAAAAGAGGAGATGTTGTAGTGGACACAGAAGCACCTATAAGTGTTCCAGTCGGCCCAGAAACACTTGGAAGAATAATAAACGTTATAGGTCAACCAATAGATGAAAAAGGAGAAGTTAAAACTAAAGAAAATTGGCCAATACATAGACAAGCTCCTAAATTTACTGACCAATCGACAGAAACTGAAATGTTAGTAACAGGAATTAAAGTAGTTGATCTTTTAGCTCCTTATGCAAAAGGAGGAAAAATTGGATTGTTTGGAGGCGCTGGTGTTGGAAAAACTGTTACTATAATGGAATTGATTAATAATATAGCCAAAGCGCATGGAGGTTTTTCTGTATTCGCTGGTGTTGGAGAGAGAACCAGAGAGGGAAATGATCTTTATCATGAAATGATCGAGTCTGGAGTTATTAAAAAAGACGGTAAAGGCTCTAAAGCGGCACTAGTTTATGGACAAATGAATGAACCTCCTGGCGCAAGAGCACGTGTTGCTCTAACAGGTCTAACTGTAGCAGAATATTTTAGGGATAAAGAAGGCCAAGATGTTTTATTTTTTATAGATAATATATTTCGATTTACGCAAGCGGGCTCAGAAGTTTCTGCTTTGTTAGGAAGAATACCTTCTGCAGTAGGATATCAACCAACTTTAGCTACAGACATGGGTAACCTACAAGAAAGAATAACCTCAACTAGCAAAGGTTCAATTACGTCGGTACAAGCTATATATGTTCCAGCGGACGATTTAACAGACCCAGCTCCAGCAACCTCTTTCGCGCACTTAGATGCAACTACTGTGCTTTCAAGACAAATAGCTGAATTAGGAATTTACCCTGCTGTAGACCCATTAGATTCGACTTCTAGAATTCTTGACCCAAGAGTTGTAGGAGATGAGCATTATAGAGTTGCAAGAGAGGTTCAACAAATATTACAGGCATATAAATCTTTACAGGATATAATAGCAATATTAGGTATGGATGAATTATCCGAGGAAGACAAACTTACAGTGGCAAGAGCAAGAAAAATTCAAAGGTTTCTCTCCCAACCATTTTTCGTTGCTGAAGTTTTTACAGGTTCTCCAGGTAAATTAGTTGATTTGGAATCTACAATAAAAGGCTTTGACGCAATTTGTAAAGGTGAATACGATCATTTACCCGAAGCAGCTTTTTATATGGTAGGAACTATTGAAGAAGCAATAGAAAAAGCTGAAAAAATGGAAAAAGATACCGCTGCATAAAATGAGTGAGAAGTTTAGTTTAGAAATAATTAGTCCCGTTAAGTCATTAGTAAAAACAGATGTTATTGAAGTTACAATTCCAGCATTTGAGGGATTAATGACCATTTTAAATAATCATATACCTCTAATAACTTTTTTAAGACCAGGTTTCATCAATTTTTTAACATCTAAAGGCTACGAAAAATACTATGTTGAAGAGGGAACTGTTGAATTTTACAATAATAATTTATTAATTCTTTCTTCAACTGCACAAAAAGAAATATCAAAAGAAAAAGCTAATGAAATATTAATTAAAGCTAAAGAAAGTCTCAAAAATGAAAATATTAGTGATAAGGAAAAGTATATTCTTTCACACAAAGTGAGTATCCTTGAAGGACTCAGTAAGTAAGTTTTTTTAATTCTATCAATATTTTTTCATATATATGTTTTTTAAAGTCTACAATAACATTAGGTAACTCTTGAAAATCTATCCATTTCCATTCGATAAACTCAGGTTTATTAGTATTAAGATTAATTTCAGACTCATTACCAATAAATTTAACAATAAACCATTTTTGTTTTTGACCTCTATATTTACCTTTCCAAATAATTCCTACTAGACGTTTTGGAAGTTCATATTCCAACCAATATTCTAACTCTTTGATAATTTTTACACTTGAAATACTTGTTTCTTCCAAGAGCTCTCTGTACATTGCGGTTAAAACATCTTCATTTTGATCGATACCTCCTTGAGGCATTTGCCATTTATCTACAGGATTATCTTTTCTTTTTGCCACAAAGACTTTATTTTCTTTATTTAAAACTACGATTCCAACACCACGTCGCAATGGCAATAGTTTATTTGCTGGCATTAAGATTTTAAAAGGTTTAAAGCGTAATTTAGTTGATTATCTGTCTTTGTATTTATTTTGAACTCTGTTCCTGTTTCCTCAACAAATATATCAGGAGTAACCCCAACATCTGAAATTGACTTACCAGATGGCAAGTAGTATTTTGATATTGTCAATCTCATACCGCCACCGTTTCTAAGAGGTATTATAGATTGAACTGAACCTTTGCCATAAGTATTTTCACCCAATATTATCGCTCTTTTATGATCTTTTAAAGCTCCAGCTAATATTTCTGATGCAGAAGCCGAACCATTATTAACCAAAACTATAATAGGTTTTCCGTTTATCCCATCGCCTTTCTTTGCAAAAAACTTACGAGTCTCTGAACGTTTTCTTCCTTTTGTTGATACTATTTCACCATCGTCTAAAAAAAAATCAGTAATACTAATTGCTTGCGCAAGTAAACCCCCAGGATTATTTCTTAAGTCAATTATATAACCTACAGGTTTATTTTTTTTTTCAAATTGATTAATTTTATTAAAAAGCTGTTCATCACTATTTTCATTGAATGATTTTAATCTAAGATATCCAATTTTGTTTTTTTCACCTAAAATTTTTGCGTTAATAGATTTTACTTCTATTATTTGCCTTTTTAAGTTGAATATTAAAGCTTTTTTTTCGCCTTTTCTTCTTATAGTGAGTTCGATACTTGTACCAACTGGACCTCTCATTAATTTAACTGCTTCCATTAAAGACTTGCCTTGAACCTGTTCTTCCTCAATTTTAACAATATAATCACCAGCTTTAATTCCTGCGTTAGATGCAGGTGTATCATCAATGGGAGAAATTACTTTTACCACTCCAGATTCCATTCCAATTTCAATACCTAGACCACCGAATTCTCCTTTGGTATCCGTTTGCATGCTCTTAAATAATTCAGGGCTCATATAGGCAGAGTAGGGATCCAAAGATTGAAGCACACCATTAATTGCAGAGTCCATTACATCGGCTTGATCAATTTCATCAACAAACTCTTCTCTTACTTTTTCAAGTACTTCTCCAAACAAATCAATTTTTTCATATAAATTGTTAGAATTTTTGGAATTAGCTAAACTAATATTAAAAAAAAATACAAAGAATATGCAAATAGATGTAATTTTTTTTATCATATGGAGGCTTTTTCTTTTGGAATAGGTTCAGACCACATCTTCTCTAAGTCATAGAATAACCTTTTTTCAGGATGAAAGATGTGAACTATTACATCAATTGCATCTACTAACTTCCAATCACTACTTTCTTTACCCTCAATTCTGCAACCATTGACACCAAATTTTTTTAATTCAGTAACTAAAATTTCTGACAGAGATTGCAAGTGTCTTGAAGAGTTTCCAGAAGCTACTATCATATAATCAGCTATATAGGATTTTTTTTTTAAGTCTATTGTCACAATATTGCTTGCTTTATTGTCATCAAGAATTTTTTCTATTATTTTTTTCATTTCTATAATTTTCATATTTGATACTTACTTTAAATAAAATTTTCTTAATTTAGAAGAAGAAATATCTATTTTAAATTTTTTTATGTATATAATATTGTCTTCGGATAAATCATTAAATACTGTTGATTTTTGAGCTTTTCTATCAAATCCTTTTCTAGAAAATACCACTAAAGTACTTAGCTTTGCTATTTCTTTCCATTTTTGCCACTTGTGAAATTTAATTAGATTATCTGATCCTAGTATCAGAAAAAATTTACTATTTTTATTCTTATTAACCAAGTATTTTAAAACACTAATTGTACGTGATGATTTTGTCAATTTATCTAAATTAACAACCTTAATTTTTTTATTTTTTTTTGTAATTAATTTACTTTTAATTATTCTTTGTTTTAATGAAAAATATGATTTCATTTTAAAAGGATTTTTTTTAGTAACCGACCAGTAAAGTTCATCTAGTTTTAAATTTTTAATAGCTTTAGATGAAATTTTATAGTGCCCATAATGAGGAGGATCGAAAGATCCTCCAAACAGTCCTATTTTTTTGTTTTTAATTTTGCCCATTAAAATTAAGTTCTTATAATTCCTTTTCCAGACACAATATATTTATAAGAAGTTAATTGATCTATTCCCACAGGACCTCTTGGCGGTAGTTTATTTGTTGAAATCCCAATTTCTCCACCAAATCCAAACTCTCCACCATCTGCAAATTGCGTAGAGACATTATGCATAGCGATAGAACTATTGACGCTATTCAAAAAATACTGAGCTGTTTTAAAACTATTAGTAATTATTCCATCAGTATGCATAGTTCCATATCTTAAAATGTGTTCAATAGACTCCTCAACAGTAGATACAGTTTTAATAGAAAGTTTTTTGTCTAAATATTCTGTTTTCCAGTCAGTTTCTTTTGCTAGCTTTAATTGATTATTAAAAAGTTTATTAATTTTTTTATCTACACGCACTTCACATCCAACTGATATCAATTTTTTTATGATTGGTACGGATTTTTTTATGTAATCTTTGTGAATTAAAAGAGTTTCAAGCGCACCACATATACTTGTTCTTCTCATTTTTGAATTGAGAATAACATTTGTTGCTGTTTTAATATTTGAATTTTTATCCAAATATATATGACATAATCCCTCAAGATGACCGATTACGTGTACTTTTGATAATTTATGAACTTTATCCACTAAGCCTCTGCCTCCTCTGGGAACAATTACATCAACATATTTAGACATTTTAGATAATAGATAATCAACAATTCTCCTATCTTTATTTTTTATAAATTGAATGACATTTTTATCTATTTTATTTTTAATAAGAGAGCTTTGAAATATATCAGCCAAAACTTTATTTGAATAAAAAGCTTCAGACCCACCTCTAAGTATTGCACAGTTACCAGATTTCAAACATAGAGACGCTACATCAGCAGTTACATTTGGTCTACTTTCGTATATAACCCCTATAACACCTATAGGGATAGTTACTTTCTTAATTTTAAGACCGCTTGGCCTATCCCATTTTGATATAATTTTTCCAACAGGGTTTTTAAATTTAATTATTTCATTAATTGAATGCCGCATACCTTCAATTCTCTTATCATCTAGAACTAGTCTATCTATTAAATTTTTTCTTTTTGAATTTTTTATATCCTTTAAATTTTCTTTTATTATTAATTTTTTATTAATCAAAATAGATTGATTATAATTTTCTAGTGTTTTTTTTATTTTTTTATGGTTGATTTTTTGAAGTTTTTTGAAAGCATTTTTTGCGTTCTTACCCATTATATTTAAGTATTTCATATTATAATATTACCATATCATCTTTATGGATTATCTCAGATTTACTAGAGTATCCAAGAACATTTTCAATTTGATTGCTATGCAAACCTTTAATTTTATTTATTTCTTTAGATGTAAATGAAGACAATCCACGAGCTATTTCATTACCTTTGCTATCTACAACTAAAACATTCTCACCTTTTTTAAAATTTCCAAATACTTTAGTTATTCCTGCCGCTAGCAAACTCTTTCTATCGGAGAGGGCTTTACATGCCCCATCATCAATAAAAATTTTAGCAAATGAACTTATAGAACTTACAATCCATTTTTTTCTTGCGTCAAGTTTAGAGATTTTAGGATAAAAACAAGTATAAACTTTATTTTCGATTAAATTTTGTAAAGGGTTCATACGTTGGCCATTCGCAATGTACATGTAACAACCAGAATTCATACATATTTTAGCAGCATCTAATTTTGTGAGCATACCTCCTGAACCATATTTACTGTTCTTTTTATCCGCTAAAGAGAGTATATTTTTATTTATAACTCTCACTTCTTTAATTAAATTTTTTTTATTTTCATAAAGTCCATCTACGTCAGTAAAGATTATTAAAGTATCTGCCCCAATAATTTGAGCAACTCTAGCAGCCAATCTATCGTTGTCCCCGTATTTAATTTCTGAAGTTGCTGTAGTGTCATTTTCGTTAACAATTGGAATTGCTCCCAACTTGAATAAATTTTCAAAAGTTCTTCGTGCATTAAGAGCCCTACGTCTTTGTTCTGTGTCGTCAGGTGTAATTAAAATTTGTCCAATTTTGATATTTTGCTTATCAAATAATTTTTGAAATTGATTGATAAGTTCAATTTGTCCTATAGACGCTACGGCCTGACTCATTTCAATTTTCAATTTTTTCTTTTTGATTTTGAGATGACTTAAACCTAAAGCAATTGCTCCAGATGAAACAATTGTAACATCTCTATTTTTTTTTAATTTTTTGATGTCTTTAATTAAAGTTGATACCCACTTATTTTTAAAAGTTCCCTTTCTATCTACTATTGTGGAAGAACCTAATTTTATTACTATTTTTTTGGAATTATTTAACAACATTTTTTAATAATATTTTTTTTATTTTTAATAAATCTTTTTTTGAAAAAACAGAAATAATTTCAAATTTTTTCTTAACCCCTTTTTTAAAAATTTCTATTTTTTTATCCATATCTTTTTTATCAATTAAGTCTGATTTATTAAAAAAAATTAACTCTTTTTTCTTACTTAAATCTACATCATAATTTGATAGTTCATTTCTTATTTTTAAATAATTTTCTAATAAGTTCTCATCGGATAAATCTACCAAATGTAGCAACAATTTACATCTCTCTATATGTCTCAAAAATTTATCTCCTAACCCGATACCTTTATGAGCGCCTTCAACTAGGCCAGGTATATCAGCTAAGGTAACTTCCTTATTATTATAAAATGATACACCTAAATTTGGATTAAGAGTTGTAAAAGGATAGCTAGCAATTTTTGGTCTAGCTTTAGTAATAGCTGCTAGTAAACTTGATTTTCCTGCATTTGGCAAGCCAACTATTCCAACATCTGCTATAACTTTTAGTTGCAACCATATCCAAAATTCTTCTCCAATTTTACCTTTAGTTTTTTTTTTAGGAGCACGATTAGTTGAACTTTTAAATCTCACATTTCCCAAACCGCCTTTTCCACCCGAGGCCACTAGATACTTTTCTTTATTTTTTAAAAAATCATATATTATTGTATTATTATCTTCTTCAAATAATTGTGTTCCGACTGGAACTTTAATAATCAAATCTTCTCCATTAGCACCCGTTCTATTTCTTTTACTTCCGTCTTTTCCACTTTTCGCTCTAAAGTGCTGTGAGTATCTAAAATCTATTAAAGTATTTAAATTTCTTTCAGATTCAAAAATTATAGATCCTCCATTCCCTCCGTCACCTCCATCCGGACCTCCGTATTCTACAAATTTTTCTCTTCTAAAACTTGCAGAACCTGAGCCACCATTGCCAGCCTTTATGTAGATTTTAGCTTGATCTAAAAATTTCATTTTGGATTTTGAAATAACTTAAGTTATTTACTTATTTAATTAGGAATTACTGAAACAAAAGTTCTATTTAATTTAGCTTTTTTAAACTTAACTTTACCTTTAATAAGTGAAAAAATTGAATGGTCTTTACCCATACCAACATTTTCTCCTGGATGGATTTTTGTTCCTCTTTGTCTTACGATGATATTACCTGGAATAACTATCTGATCACCATATCTTTTTACGCCTAAACGTCTGCCTTTACTATCTCGTCCGTTCCTGGATGATCCGCCTGCTTTTTTAGTTGCCATTGTTTATTCCTATTTTTTTTTCTTTAGTTTAGAGGAAGTTTCTTTTACCTTTTTCTTAACTTCTACTTTTTTTTTTTTCTTTTGAACTTAAATTCGCTTCAGCAATAATTTTTCCGTCCTTAGATAGAATTTTTGTAATTTGGATTTTGGCATGTCTTTGTCTATGTCCATTTTTTTTTCGTGAATGTTTTCTTCTTCTTTTATGAAAAACCAAAACTGTTCGGTCTTTTACATTATCAATTAGTTTTGCTTCAACTATTGCACCAGTAATATTTGGATTTCCAACTTCTGTATGTTTATCATCATTTAATAACAAAACATTTTTAAATTGAATAGTCTTACCTTTTTCCGCATCTAGTTTTTCAATTTCTAGAATATTGCTCGCAGATACTTTGTATTGTTTTCCACCTGTTTCAATAATTGCAAATGACATAAATTAAGTTCCTTTAAATTTAAGGCAATATAGCTCGAAAGATTTTCAAGTCAAGAATTATGAGGTTAAAAATTGTCCTTTAAATTACGTAATTTCTCAAAAACTAGTTCCTCAGAAGCATCAATCATTTTTAAATGCTTTTTTAAGTCAATATTATCACATCTTAAAAATATATTGGTTTTAATTTCTTCTTCCAAAGTAGAAGGGATAGTTGGAAGATTGGAATTTAATCTTTCTAAAATCCAACCTTGTTTTTTTTTTAAATCAATATTTTCCTTCTCATGTTCAAGACAAAACTTTAGATTATTTGCTGTATATTCGTGCCCACAGTATATTTTTGTTTCTTTTGATAATTTTTTTATTTTCATCAATGACTGAAACATCTGTTTTGGAGTTCCTTCAAATATTCTTCCACATCCTAGAGAAAAAAGAGTGTCACCTGTGAATACCACTTTATCTTTTTCTGAGTGAAATGCTATGTGACCTCTCGTGTGACCAGGGACGAATATTATGTTAAATTTTACATTACCAAAAATAAAATGATCTTGATCTTTTAACAAGACATCCAGACCGGGTACTCTATCTTTGTCTTTTTCAGAGCCTACAATTTTTGCATTATATTTATTTTTTAATTCTTCATTTCCCCCAATGTGATCTACGTGATGATGAGTATTTAGAATGAAGTCTAGTTTTTCGTATTTTTTTGACAAAAAACTATCAATAGGTTCAAATGCTGAAGGATCAATTACACCAACCAAGTTAGTTTTTTTGTCTTGAATAACATAACTATAGTTATCATTTAAACACGGGATTATTTTAATATTTAGCATTAGCTTATTAAAAAAATACCTACTTCAGAAAAAAAATTTTTAAAAAGTATATTTCTATTATCAATTGCTGAGGTTTTATTATTATTTACACCAATAATTTTTTCCATTTTAATATTTTTATTATTACATAATTCAAAAAAGTCTCTTATAGTACACATGTGCAAATTAGGTGTATTAAACCATTTATAAGGAAGTGATTTAGTTATCGGCATTTTTCCATTTAAAAGTAAACTAGTTCTAACTTTCCAATAACCAAAATTAGGAACTGAAACTATAGAGGCTTTACCTATTCTTAATAGTTGATCCAAAACAGTTACGGGACTATAGAAAGCCTGAAGTGTTTGACTTAAAATTACATAATCAAAAGATTTATTTGGAAATTGGCCCAACTCGCTTTCAGCATTACCTTCTATAACCGACAAACCTTTTGATATACATATTTCTACATTTTCTTCCTTTAATTCTAAACCTCTAACATCAATATTTTTTTCTTTAGATAAAAATTTCATTAATGTCCCATCTCCACAACCTACATCTAGTACCCTACAATTATTTGGTAACAAACTTGCAATTATTTCAAATTCAATTTTCATTTTTAAAAGCGTTGTAACTAGAATCTATAAAACCTTTTATTGTTGTTAAAAATTTAGGTTCATTTACTAAAAACGAATCATGCCCTTTATCAGTTTTTATTTCTGCAAATGAAACATTAGCTCCACTAGCATTTAATGCGATTACAATATCTTTACTATGTTTGGTTGGATATAACCAATCTGATGAAAAAGAAATTACAAGAAATTTAGTCTTTTGTCCTTTAAAAGCTTCTATTAATCCGTTATCAAATTGTTTTGATAAATCAAAATAGTCCATTGCTCTAGTTATGTATAAATATGAATTCGCGTCAAACCTGTCAACAAAAGAGTATCCTTGATGTCTTAAATAACTTTCAATTTGAAAGTCAGCATTGAAGCTAAATTCATAATCAGCTTTCTCTTGAAGCTTTCTTCCAAATTTTTCCTGTAAACCACTCTCTGATAGATAAGTTATATGGCCTGCCATTCTAGCAACAGCCAAACCATTTTTAGGAGAATTTTTGTTTCTATTATAATCGCCTTTATTCCAATCAGGGTCAGCCATAATTGCTTGTCTCGACAATTCATTTAATGCAATATTTTGTGCACTATGGCTCGAACTGCAAGCTATAGGAATAGCTGAATAGGTACGATCTGGAAATGAAGCACAAAATTGTAAAAGTTGCATACCACCCATAGAACCTCCTAGAGCACATAAAAGTTTTGTAATTTTAAAATGTTCTAACAAGGCCTCCTGAGCTTTGACCATATCTTTAATTGTTATCACTGGAAAATTTAGACCAAAGGGTTCATCCTTATCTTTATCTATTTCCTTCGGTCCAAATGTACCCATACATCCACCAAGTACATTTGCGCATATGATAAAATACTTTTTAGTATCGAGTGCTTTATCTTGACCTACGGCTATATCCCACCAACCCTCCCTTTTTGTTATTGGATTTATCCCGCTGGCAAATTGATCTCCGGTTAAGGCATGAAACACCAAAATAGCATTATCTTTATTTTCATTTAGCTTTCCGTAAGTTTCGTAAGCTAGAGGAAAATCTTTAATTATTTTTCCACAGTCTAATTTAAGAGGCTTATTCACGATTAGTTTTTTAATATTTTCAGTTTTATAGTTCATATAAAAAAAAAGCCCAGCTAAACTGGGCATAACCCTATTTAGCGAAATTTATTTTAGCGCCCGCAATTTGGTTAAATCAGCGCTGACTATATGTACTAAATAGTCACAAACTTGTCAATTTTATATGTAAAATTCGATTATAGTAATCTTTAAGATTTTTATATATTAATCAAAATAGATATGAAATTACCAAAAGCAAAAATTATAAAAGCTGAGAAATATATGGCCGGTTTGAGTCGATTTCGACAAAAAAACGTAAAAATGAAACTATCAGCTAATGAATGTGCCTTAGGTCCAAGTCCAAAATCTATTAAAGAATATAATAAATGCTCAAAAAGTTTTAAAAGGTATCCTGACTCAGAAGGTAAAACATTAAAACATGATTTAGCAAAAAAATTTAAAATAAATGAATCTCAAATTATTTTAGGATCAGGATCAGATCAAATATTAGAATTAGCTTGTAAAGCTTTTCTACGTAAAAATGATGAAGTAATAGTTTCTAAATATAGTTTTATAGTTTATAGAATATATAGCAAAATTAATGGAGCCAAAGTATTATACGCTAAAGAGAATAAATATTTTTCTTCAGTTAAAAATATATTATCTTGCGTTAGCAAAAAAACAAAAATTGTTTTTTTAGCTAATCCGAATAACCCCACTGGCACTTACATAAATAAAAAAGATTTAATTATTTTAAGAAAAAAATTAAGAAGTAATATTCTGCTTGTTATTGATGATGCTTATTTTGAATATGTAAAAAAAAATGATTTCAAATCAGGATTAGATTTATTTTTGAATAGTAAAAATGTAATTGTTACTAGGACATTTTCAAAAGTTTATGGTTTAGCCGGATTAAGAATTGGATGGGGATATGCTTCAAAGCAGATTATCAAAAGCTTAAATTTAATTAAACCACCTTTTAATGTTAATAGACCCGCATTATTTGCTGCATCAGCGGCAATAAAGGATAGCAAATGGGTAAATAAAGAAGTTAAACATGTAAATAGGTGGCGTCAAATTATGTTTAAAAATTTTGTAGAAATGAAAATCGCAACCAATATAGGTAATGCTAATTTTTTATTAATTAACTTTAATAAAGTAAAAATTAGTTCTAAAAGAGTATTTGAACTTCTAGCAAAATTTGGAATTCTAGTTAGACAAATGAAAGTTTATGGTATTACAAACTCTCTAAGAGTAACAATAGGCAAAACAAATGAAAATAAAAAAATTTTAATTATGCTAAGAAAGATATTAAATGTTTGAAAATATAACAATTATTGGTTGCGGATTGATTGGATCTTCTATTCTACGTTCTATAAATAAGAATAAAATTTCTAAAAAAATTAATATTTTTGATAAATCCAAAGAAGTTTTATCTTTTTTAAAAGATGAAAATTTAGACGCTAATATATGTACCGATATTTGTTTAGCAGTAAAAAATGCTGATTTAATAATAATAGCCACACCATTAAGTTCATATAAAGAAATATTTTTATCTATAAGAAATGAGTTAAAAAAAAATTCGATTGTTTCAGATGTAGGATCAGCAAAAAAAGAAATTAATAAGATAGTCGAAAATATAAATTTAAAAGATGTTTCTTGGATAGCATCTCACCCCATTGCGGGTACAGAGCATAGTGGTCCAAAAGCTGGCTTCGCAGAACTTTTTGAAAAAAGATGGTGCATTGTATCGCCCTCAAAAAAATCAAAAAAAGAAGACGTACAAAAAATTCAAAAATTTTGGGAATTAATAGGAAGTAAAGTGAAGATAATGTCTTTTGAAGAACATGATCGCATTCTATCCTTAACTAGTCATTTACCTCATGCAATAGCTTTTAACATTGTTAGAACAGCAATAAATAACGATGATAAATTTAAACAAGAAGTTATCCAATATAGTGCTGGAGGTCTTAGGGATTTTACAAGAATAGCAGCATCCGATCCTTTAATGTGGAGAGACATATTCATTGATAATAGTGAAAATATATTAAATGCTATAAATAACTTTTCCAATAATTTAGAGGAATTAAAAAATGCTATTGAACAAAAAAATGGAGATAAACTTTTAAAAATGTTTTCTTCATCTAAAGAAGTTAGAAAAGAAATTGTTAAAGCAGGTCAAGACACCGAAAAAGCAGATTTCGGTAGGAAAAAAATCTAATAAAATGTTTCAATCTCAGAATATATTTTGTTTTCCAACTCTTTTAAAAAATCATTTTTTTCTTTACCAGGCATAATCGGTTCTAAAAAAGAAATATGAATATCACCTTTATGTTTAACAAAACTTCCTTTAGGCCAAATTTTTCCTGAGTTCAAAGCAACTGGAACACAAGGTAACTTCAAAGTTTCATAAATTCGAGCTACACCTTTTTTAAAAGGTACTCTTTCACCAAATTTTATTCTGGTTCCTTGTGGGAATATAAGAAGAGGTCTTTTACTTTCATCAATTGTTTGTTTTATTTTTTCAAAAAAATTTAAGTTATCTTTAGTTGTAGTTTCTCTTATTATTTCAATTGAACCAATTTTTTTAAGATACCATCCAAACAATGGTATCGATAACAATTCTTTTTTAAGAATAAAAACTGGAAAAGATAATGGAGCTTGAAGCACAAAAGTTTCAACCATTGACTGGTGTGCAGAAGCTATAAAAAAATTTTTTTCTTTTTTAATATTATCTAAACCGTGAAAAACTACATTTGTGTTTAAGACCAGCTTAAGTATAAAAATTATATAGTATGCTAAAAACTTTCCAAAATATAATGTAAATTTACTTGGCAAAAAAAGAGTTGGTATAGCGCATAAAAAAACTACAACTATTCCAAAGTACAGAAGAATATTAAAAATTGAAGATTTTATTAATTGCATTAAGAGTTTATTAATTTTAATAAATCTTGTTTTTTTTTGATTATTTTAAATTTATTATTATTTATTAAAATTTCGGCAATTAACGGTTTAGCATTATAATTAGATGAGAGTGAAGAACCGTAAGCACCTACATTAGTTATTGCAACAAAATCGTTTTCAGATATTTTTTGATAATTTGTATATTTAATAAATCTACAAGTTGACTCACAAATAGGACCCACAAATTCAATTGACCTTTTAATTTTTTTATTAGTCTTTTTTATTGGAATAATATCGTGCGTTGCCTCATAAAGAGCAGGTCTCATAAAATCATTCATTCCTGCATCTAGAATAATGAAATTTTTATTCTGTCCTTTTTTAATATATTGAATTTTACTTACAAGAATAGCCGTATTACCAACCAAAGATCGTCCTGGTTCAAAAATAATTTGACAATTATGCTTTTTCTTAAAATTATAAACAAACTTAGAATATTTCTTTAAGTTAATAAGCTTATCTTTTATTGTATATTTAATTCCAAAACCACCACCTAAGTCTACATATTTAAGTCTCAAACCTAAGTCTTTAATTATTTTTGTTAAAACATCTAAAGTCTTTTTAAATGGTATATCGGATAAAATTTGACTTCCTATATGCACACTAATTGCTTCCAAATTTAAGTGATTTAATGTTTTCAATTCTTTTGAAAATATTTTCAAATTTTTTATTGATAAACCAAATTTATTTTCAGCTTTTCCAGTTGAAATTTTTTTATGTGTCTTTGCGTCTATATTTGGGTTTATTCTAAAACCAACGGCAATCTTTTTCTTTAATTTTTTTGCTATTTTGTTAATTAATATAGCTTCACTTTCTGACTCAATATTAATTAACAGAATTTTTTTTTGTATTGCTATTTTAATTTCTTTCTCTGTTTTCCCTATACCTGAAAAAACTATTTTACTAGGTTTTATACCGGCCTTAATTGCCTTTAAAAGCTCGCCCCCAGAAACCACATCAGCTCCTGCGCCAAGTTTTGCAAGAGTTTTTAATATTGTCAAATTGTTGTTTGCTTTAGTAGCAAAGCATATAAGTGGTTTTATCTCGTTAAAATTTTTAGCAAAATTTAAATAGTTGTCTATTATTTTTTTTTGAGAGTATAAATAAAAAGGTGTGTTATTCTTTTTAATAACATTTATTACTGATGATTTTTCTATAAATAGTTTTTTTTTGATATATTTAAAACAAGACATATATTTATAAAATCTTTTTGATTACTTTATTAATTTTACCTTGATATTGAGGGTCAGATTTTTTACCGCACCCTGATAGCAGCGACAAACTAATTAGAATTATAGAAAATATTTTCATTTATTTTCTTTTTTGTATTTTTTTATCATTTTTTTTATATTCTTCGGTGAGGTTCCTCCATAAGAAGTTTTGGAATTGATTGAATTTTTTACATTAAATATTTTTAATACATTCTTATCTAGACCTTTAAATATTTTTTGAAGATCATTTAGAGAAATATCGCTTAATTTTTTTTTATTCTTTTCTGCGAAGTTTACTAAGTTTGCAGAAATATTATACGACGTTCTAAAATTTAAATTTTTTTCTTTTACAAGGTAGTCAGCAAAATCAGTTGCTGTTGTGAAGCCTTCTTTTGCCATATTTAACATTTTTTCTTTTTCGGGTTTTAAATTATTTATTAATTCAAGTCCCATAGTTAAACTATCTTTTAATGTATCGTAACCACTAAATACAAGAGCTTTGTCATCTTGCAAATCCTTAAAGTAAGACATGGGTAATCCCTTCATAATTGTTAGAATAGAATTTAGATTTCCGTAATTTATTCCAACTCTTCCTCTAATTAACTCAGCAGGATCTGGATTTTTTTTTTGGGGCATTATTGAAGAGCCAGTTAACATTTTATCATTAAATTTTATTAATTTAAATGCATCAGAATTAAAAATAATAAAGTCCTCTGCGAATCTTGACAAGTGCATTGCACAGACTGCAGATGCATACAAAAAATCAATTGCAAAATCTCTGTCTGAAACTGAGTCAATTGAGTTATATGTAGGTTTTTTAAAACCAAGTTTTTTTGCAGTGTAATTTCTATCAATCTTGTAAGATGTACCTGCTAACGCACCGGAACCTAAAGGAGACTCATCTAATAGGTTTAAATTATTTTGAAATCTCTTTTTATCTCTTTTAAACATTTCATAATAAGCTAAAAGATAGTGAGCGAAAGATATGGGTTGTGCATTTTTTAAATGAGTAAAACCAGGCATTACAGTATCAACATTTTTATCAGCTTTTGTAATTATAGCTTTCATTAGATTTGAAATATTACTAATAATATCTTTTGAGGATTTTTTTATCCATAATTTGAAATCTGTTACTACCTGATCATTTCTTGATCTAGCAGTATGCATATAACCCGCTGCTGGACCTATAATCTTAAATAGTTCTTTTTCTATATTAAGATGAATATCTTCAAATTTTTCCTGAAAACTGAATTTTCCTCTATCAATTTGTAATTTAATTTTTTTTAATCCAGCAATAATTCTTTTTCCCTCATTAGGTGGAATAATTTTTTGTTTTATTAGCATTTGAGTATGAATTGTGGATGCATGTATATCTTCTTCATAAAGTCTTTTATCCACATTTATAGAAGACCCTATTCTTTGAAAGGACTTAGAGGTTTTGCCCTTAAGTCTATTTGACCACACTGTTTTATTTTTATTTTTCATTTTACTATGTTAATTTTAATTTAAATTAATATGAAAATTAGTAAATCTT
>MDTB01102342.1_pt1 | contig 37041 bp, 33 predicted proteins | sample 811161 | NCBI WGS metagenome assembly MDTB01 (sample SAMN05326650, study PRJNA326480) | marine metagenome | isolation source: seawater | place: Mediterranean Sea | collected 2009 | reverse complement strand
CTGACAGTCGTTTGGCCGATCTTTTGAATGTTTCTGAGAGCCGGGTGAGAAGCACTCGGCTATCTATGGGCGTAAAACCGGTCTACAAACGCGTCGACAGCTGCGCAGCCGAATTTGCGGCAACCACTGCATACATGTATTCAACGTATGAGACTGTCTGCGAATCAGAACCGAGTTCGCGTGAGAAGATTATGGTGCTGGGTGGCGGCCCGAATCGAATCGGTCAGGGGATTGAGTTTGATTACTGTTGTGTGCATGCAGCGCTTGCTATGCGTGAGGATGGTTATGAAACCATCATGGTCAACTGTAATCCGGAGACGGTTAGCACGGACTTCGACACCTCCGATCGACTTTATTTTGAACCCCTTACCTTAGAGGATGTATTGGCGATCGTTGACGTTGAAAAGCCTCGTGGTGTGATTGTTCAATTTGGCGGCCAGACGCCCCTAAAATTGGCCAAGGCGCTCGAGGCTGAAGGTGTGCCCATTATCGGGACCTCACCCGATGCAATTGACCAGGCGGAAGATCGCGAGCGCTTTCAACAAATGCTCAACGGGCTGTCCCTCAAGCAGCCCTCAAACCGGATTGTGCGAACCGTCGCTGAAGGGCTCGAGCAGGCTGATGAAATTGGCTACCCGTTGGTTGTGAGACCTTCGTACGTGTTGGGCGGACGCGCGATGGAGATTGTGCATCAAGCCAGCGAATTGTCTCATTACCTCAAAAACGCGGTAGTCGTGACTCCGGATTCCCCCGTTTTGTTGGATCGTTTCTTGGATCAAGCCATCGAAGTCGATGTCGATGCCGTGTGTGATGGCGATGATGTGGTGCTCGGTGCCATTATGCAGCACATAGAACAGGCGGGTATTCATTCAGGAGATTCTGCGTGCTCTCTTCCACCCTACAGCTTGAGTGATGCATTGATTAACGAAATCGAGCAGCAGGTGATCGCGATGGCGAAGGCCCTGGGTGTGGTCGGGCTTATGAATGTTCAGCTAGCTGTCCAGGGGGATCAAGTCTTCGTGCTCGAGGTGAATCCGAGAGCCTCAAGGACGGTGCCTTTTGTATCTAAGTGCATCGGTCAATCTTTGGCTAAGATCGCAGCTCGGTGTATGGCGGGTACTTCCTTAAAGGCGCAAGGGTTCACTCAGCAGATTAAACCCGCTTTTTATCATGTGAAGGAGGCGGTATTCCCTTTTGGAAAATTCCCGGGCGTTGATCCAATTCTTGGCCCGGAGATGAAGTCGACCGGAGAGGTGATGGGTGTTGGGCGAACCTTTGGGGAAGCCTACGGTAAGTCGCAACTGGCGGCGGATGATGAGATCCCTTCTACGGGTCGGGTCTTCCTCAGTGTCCGGGATCCCGATAAGGACCAGCTGGTGGATATTGCTCGAGATTTAATGGCGCTAGGGTTCAAGCTGTGCGCGACCCGAGGAACCGCGGCCGTCATTGAATCAGCGGGTTTACCGGTTGAGGTCATCAACAAAGTGATGGAAGGTCGTCCTAATGTGACCGACGCCATTAAAAATGGCGAAATCACTTTTGTGATCAACACCACTGAGGGTAAACAAGCAATCAAGGATTCTTTTGCGATCCGGCGGAACGCTCTACAGCATAACGTTTGCTACACCACGACGATGGCGGGGGGGCGTGCCAGCATTGAGGCCTTGCGTCAAAAGATGGAAATGGAAGTATACTGCTTACAGGAACTACACTCTGCAATCGTCGGATGAAGCGCGAAGACGCGTTTGATGCAAGGCGTTTAAAAAGTTAAAGGCAGTGAGCCATGGATAAGATTCCAATGACGGAAGAGGGCGCCGAAGCCCTTAGAAATGAATTGAAGCGTTTAACTTCTGTTGAACGGCCCCGAATCGTACAAGAAATTTCTGCAGCGCTTGAACAAGGTGATTTGCGAGAAAATGCTGAGTTTCAGTATGCCAAAGAAGAGCAGGGCCATATTGAGGGTAGGATATCAGAGATCGCAGCGAAGCTCGGCGCGGCGCAGGTGATCAACATCAAAGAGATTGCACCCTCTGGGCGGGTGATCTTCGGGACGACGGTGCGATTACTGAATGTCGAGTCAGATGAAGAAGTAACCTATAAAATCGTTGGCGATGACGAAGCCGATATCAAACAAGGAACGATTTCGATTTATTCGCCGGTGGCGCGCAGTTTAGTAGGTAAACAGGTCGATGATGTTGTTTTGATTCAGATCCCCTCTGGAAAAATCGAATACGAGATCCTTTCAGTTGAACATTTGTGATTTGAGTTCACCCTAGGCAAGCACTCAAACGCTGGATCCTAAGGGCGGGATATCTAGGTAAATATCGGGTCAGTAGTGCGCTAGGTTTTAGGCGCGGTGGCGGAGGAGATTTGAAAGCGCTGCGTTCGGCGTTTTTGATCGCCGTAAGATGAGGGCAATGCCGCCAATGGTTTGGATAACCTCACATTGGGTCGATTCGACCAGCGCCCCGAGCAAAGTGGCTCGAGTCTCACGATCATGAACAAAGCGAACTTTAATCAGTTCGTGATCATCGAGGGCTCGCTCGAGTTCAGTTAAGACACTTTCAGAGAGTCCCTTTGCAGCGATCGTGACAACTGGGTCGAGATGATGTCCGATTCCTTTAAATTGTTTTTTCTGTTGTTGGGTGTACATTCTTAAGTTCCAAAAAGATCTATTGTACGCCATGGCAAGATCAAGAAGGACAGTCGGGTGTGAAAAAATCAAAAACGAGTCAGCGTTGGTTGACCGAACACGAGCAGGATCCATTTGTCCAAAGAGCCCGGATCGAGGGATATCGATCTCGAGCAGTGTACAAGCTCCTCGAGATCGATGATCGATTAGGACTTTTAAAGCCGGGACAGATCGTTGTTGATCTTGGTTCAGCCCCGGGAGGGTGGTCCCAGGTAGCTCGTGCGCGCATGGGGCCGCTGGGCCGAGTGATTGCGTTGGATATACTCGAAATGGCGCCGATTGAAGGCGTTGAGATCATTACGGGGGATTTCACGGAGGACGCCGTGTTCGACTGTTTATTGGAAAGGCTGGGTGATGATCGGGTGGACCTTGTAATTTCTGATATGGCCCCCAATTTAAGTGGTATGAAGGCGGTTGATTTACCTCGGAGCGCTTATCTGGTGGAGTTAGCACTGGATTTCGCTCAAAAAATGCTCAAACCCGGGGGTAATTTATTGGTTAAGGCCTTTGAAGGGGAAGGAATTGATACTTTGCGGAGTCAATTTCGTAACCAGTATAAGAAATACGTTAATCTAAAGCCCAAAGCCTCCCGGGGCCGTTCGAGAGAAATCTATCTCGCAGGGTTGGGAAGAGCCGGTCAATAACCCCCGAGCGAGTTGATTGAGATCAAGGCGGTAATGAAATAGGCAGAAGGGCGAACGCGGCAGCAACAGCGCTGCAGAAGTCGACTAAGAGAGGAACAGTTGTGAACGATATGGGAAAGAATCTGCTACTTTGGTTGGTGATTGCGGCGGTTTTGCTGACAGTCTTCCAAAATTTCAATGTTGATCGAGCGCCAGAAGAAGTCGAGTATTCGACGTTCATTGACCTCGTCAACGGTAATCGGATTCGCTCTGTAGAAATTGATGGTCTGATCATTCGGGGTGAACGATCAGACGGTATCTCTTTTGAGACCGTTCAGCCCCAGATCGTCGATAAAGCGTTAATCGATGACCTGCTCGATCACAATGTGAGTTTTCGAGGGGAGCGGCCCGAACAGCAGAGCATATGGACCCAATTGCTGGTTGCTAGCTTCCCAATTCTCGTGATTATCGCGGTCTTCATGTTTTTCATGCGGCAGATGCAAGGGGGCGCTAGCGGTAAAGGCGGTCCGCTTTCGTTTGGCAAGAGCAAAGCAAAACTCCTCGGTGAAGACCAAATTAAGACAACGTTTGCCGACGTCGCAGGCGTGGACGAGGCGAAAGAAGAAGTCAAAGAGCTCGTCGATTTCTTGAGAGAGCCGAGTAAGTTTCAAAAACTTGGCGGAAAAATTCCTCGAGGGACATTGATGGTGGGCTCCCCTGGGACAGGAAAGACCCTGCTTGCAAAGGCCATTGCAGGGGAAGCGAAGGTGCCGTTTTTCTCGATTTCTGGCTCAGACTTCGTCGAGATGTTCGTAGGAGTAGGGGCCTCTCGTGTTCGAGACATGTTCGAGCAGGCCAAAAAGGCGACGCCTTGCATCATTTTTATTGATGAGATCGACGCCGTGGGCCGGCATCGAGGAGCAGGTCTCGGTGGCGGACATGATGAGCGAGAGCAGACGCTGAACCAGCTTCTGGTAGAGATGGATGGCTTTGATGGCAACGAAGGGATCATTGTGATTGCGTCGACCAACCGACCTGATGTTTTAGACCCGGCGCTGCTGCGTCCAGGTCGTTTCGATCGACAGGTTGTCGTGCCCTTGCCAGACCTCCGCGGTCGAGAGCAGGTGCTGAAGGTTCACATGCGCAAAGTACCGATTTCTGATGATGTGGTGGCAATGGACATCGCTCGAGGGACGCCGGGGTTTTCTGGCGCTGACTTGGCCAACGTGGTTAATGAAGCGGCCCTTTTTGCTGCTAGGCAGGATCAGAGATTGGTGGCGATGCGGCATTTTGAACAAGCTAAAGACAAGATCATGATGGGCGCAGAGCGCAAGACCATGGTGATGAACGAAAAAGAGCGGACAAACACAGCCTATCATGAGGCGGGTCATTGCATCGTGGGGTACATGATGCCCGAACACGACCCAAGCTATAAAGTCTCTATCATTCCGCGCGGGCGCGCTTTGGGCGTGACCATGTTCCTTCCCGAAGAAGACCGATATTCGATGAGCAAGCGTTTGATCGAGAGCCAAATTTGTGGGCTGTTCGGAGGTCGCATCGCAGAAGAGCTCACCTTAGGGTTCGATGGCGTCACAACCGGGGCGTCCAACGACATCGAGCGTGCTACCAAGATGGCACGATCCATGGTCACCAAATGGGGTCTCTCGGAGAAATTAGGTCCGTTGCAGTACGAAGATGAAGAGAGCGAGGTCTTTTTGGGTAAGTCCGCGGGTTCGAGTCGGGCCAATGTCTCCGGAGAGACTGCGAAAATTATAGACGAAGAGATCAAGCAAATTATTGATCAGTGTTACTCGAAAGCGCGCACAATTTTAATCGATCATCGCGAGCAACTCGACGCGATGGCGGCAGCGCTGCTCGAGTACGAGACGATTGATAAAAGCCAGATCGACGACATTATGGCAGGGCGCCCTCCGAAGCCCCCTTCGGACTGGAACGATGACGCACCTTCAAAGGGCCCGGACCTTGAGGATCCAGTGGCTTCAAGCGATGACGCGGGTGATATGGATGGTGCCCCCTCCGGTGCATAACGATTGAAGGAAAATCCGCTATCCCGGCGGTTATTCGAGCGCCAGCCGCTGGTGATGGGGATACTTAATGTCACCCCAGACTCCTTCTCTGACGGAGGACAGTTTCAAAGTCTCGAAGCGGCGCTGCGCCAAACCGATGCGATGATTCAGGGCGGCGCCGATATCATTGATATTGGCGGTGAGTCGACCCGACCCGGCGCGCGCCGCCCCAGCCAACAAGAAGAGCTAGACCGAGTGCTGCCGATTCTCGACGGTGTCCAAGCTCGGTTCGATGTCCCCATTTCTATCGATAGTTCAACCCCTGAAGTGATCAGCGCTGCTGCGTCTCTAGAGGTCGCCATGATCAACGATGTGCGGGCGCTGACTTTGCCTGGGGCAGTGGCCGCTGTAGGGGATTTCGCCCTTGTGGCGCTGATGCATATGCAGGGGACACCCGAGAGCATGCAGGTCGCTCCGCGCTACCAAGACTTATTCGGCGAGATTAATGGTTTTTTTTCTGAGCGGATCCAAGCCCTGGAGTTGGGCGGTATTAACCGCGAGCGATTGATTCTGGACCCCGGTTTTGGATTTGGGAAAACCCTGGATCAAAATTTCGAGCTGATCAGGGGATTGTCAGAGTTTAGTGTATTCGATCGTCCACTGATGATCGGCCTCTCACGAAAAAGCAGCCTTCGAACTGTGACTGATGATATTCTTAGTGCGTCGGTTGCCGGTGCTTTAGCTGCGGTTGCCGCCGGTGCCAGCCTGATTCGCGTTCATGATGTCGGAGCGACGGTGGGTGCTTTGGCGGTCTGGAAAGCGATTTATGATGAGAGGAAAGAAAGAGATGGCACCTAAGTATTTCGGTACCGACGGTATTCGAGGGCCCGTAGGAGTCCACCCCATCACCGCTGAGTTTGTGCTCAAGTTGGGATGGGCGGCCGGCGTTGTTTTCTCAGAATCACAAGGGGGGACGATCTTAATAGGAAAAGATACCCGCATCTCGGGTTATCTGTTCGAATCTGCGCTTGAGGCAGGTCTTGCCTCAGCCGGCGTCAATATTGTGATGCTTGGCCCGATGCCCACTCCTGCAGTCGCTTACTTGACGCGCGCGGTCTCTGCGCAAGCGGGTATCGTGATCAGTGCGTCTCATAATCCCTACTCCGACAATGGGATCAAATTTTTCTCAGGAGAAGGTCGTAAGTTGCCTGACTCAGTCGAGATGGAAATTGAGCGTTTGATCGACGCTCCGATGACAACGGTTGCCTCCCAGCATTTAGGCAAGGCAGAGCGCATGACCGACGCTGTTGGCCGTTACGTTGAATTTTGCAAAAACACCTTCCCTAAATCGATGAACTTGAAAGGGTTTAAAATAGTGGTCGATTGCGCTCATGGAGCCGCCTACAAGGTGGCGCCCAGCGTTTTTCGAGAGCTTGGCGCAACAGTGATTACGATGGGCTGCAGCCCAGACGGGTTGAACATCAATGAGGGCGTAGGTGCGACAGATCCGGCGGCCCTGGCTCAGCGAGTGGTTCTAGAAGCGGCGGATTTAGGGATCGCACTCGACGGTGATGGAGACCGACTGGTCATGGTGGATGATGCAGGGAACATTGTCGACGGTGATGAGCTACTCCTTGTTATTGCGCTGTATCGACAGGCAAAAGGGGACCTGAGAGGGGGCGTGGTTGGGACTTTAATGAGCAACCTTGGTTTGGAAGTCGCTCTCAAGCACCACAATATTGATTTTGTGCGATCGGCTGTGGGTGATCGACATGTTCTAGCGGATCTGATCCAGCGTGATTGGGCGCTGGGTGGTGAAGGTTCAGGGCATATCCTATGCCTTGATCAAACAACCACAGGAGATGGCGTGGTCTCAGCGCTCCAAGTGCTGGTTGCGATTGTGGGTTCCGGAAAGACGCTGCGTCATTTGGTCAGTGTGATGGATAAATATCCGCAGACCATGATCAACGTCAAAGATGTATCGCCGGGTGCAATGCAGGCGGAGCCAGTCTTGGAGGCGGTAGCAGAGGTTGAGCAGGCCCTGGGCGCTGAAGGTCGGGTGCTGTTGCGGCCGTCCGGTACCGAACCGGTTCTGCGGGTCATGGTTGAAGGCAGACATTCAGAACAGGTGAAGCGCTTTGCGAAAGAGCTGGCCCAAGTTGTGGGTTCTGTTCCGCATTGAAACTTAATTGGAGGTTCGTTAAGATTCGCGCCCGGCGTAGATGTCGTAAGAGAGTCGTTAACAGCGAAAGCCATACACAGGCCATTTAGTCGAACGATGCCGGATAGGGATAAGATATGACGGCCCCATTGATCGTTGCAAATTGGAAAATGAACGGATCCGAGGCGCTGTTGCGAGATGTTGCGGAAGCGCTGGTTGATCGCCAAGGATCAGTCGATGTGGTGCTGGCTCTCCCTGCGATCCATATGTCGCTTGCGCGAGCGTTGTTGCAAGACGGGATCAGGTGGGCAAGCCAGGATGTCCATTGGCTTGAGTCTGGTGCCTATACGGGAGAATTGAGTGCGGAAATGATAGCCCAGATGGGTGCATCGCACAGTATTGTAGGACACTCAGAGCGGCGAGAGTATTTGTCGGAGAGCGATGAGATTGTCGCCAAAAAAGCGAATGCTTGCTTTCGAGCAGGGTTAATCCCCGTTGTGTGCGTTGGCGAAAGTCTGGAAGCTCGGCAGGCGGAACGGACTGAAGCGGTGGTGTGCCAGCAGCTGGAGGTCTTGCTTGCAGGCATCCCCCAGGGTGCTGAGAGATTGATTATCGCTTACGAGCCGATCTGGGCAATTGGAACAGGTGCAGAAGCGACGCCGGAGATGGCGCAAGCCGTGCACGCGGTGCTCAGAGACACGGCTCAGAAAAGGGGATTTCGTTTGGACAAGGTCTTGTATGGAGGCAGTGTCAAAGAGGATAATGTGGCTGCTTTGATGTCGATGCCTGATATCGATGGGGTGCTAGTCGGTGGTGCCTCTTTGTCTGCTCAAGGCTTTAGCGCGTTATGCGCTAATGCAGCAGCCACACACAACTAAAATCAGCGGCCTCAACAACAAAGGTAGGACGAGGAAATGGATTTAGACTTATTTGAACAGCTGGTGCTGATCGTCCACGTGATCGCAGCATTGGCTGTTATTGGACTGGTTTTGATCCAGCAAGGCAAAGGCGCAGACATGGGCTCAGGATTTGGCGGTGGTGCGTCGAATACTGTTTTTGGCAGCGGTGGAGCAGGCAACTTTTTAACGCGCCTGACAACTTGGATCGCGGTGGCGTTTTTTGTAACCAGTTTTGGATTAGCCTACGTTGCTAAGCAGCGTTCAGAGGCCGTCATGATTCAGGGAATCCCTCAGATTGAAGCGGTAGAAGTTGCGCCAGTTTCAATTGCCCCTGATGAACAAGACAACTCTGAGATACCAGAGCTTTAGACTTTTTAGCCGAAGTGGTGGAATTGGTAGACACGCTACCTTGAGGGGGTAGTGGGGGAAACCCCGTGGAGGTTCAAGTCCTCTCTTCGGCACCAATTCAATGCAAAGTGACTATTTTTGCAGACTCTTTCAGGATACGGTTAGTCGGCCTGGAAGGGGTTCTCCCGCTTAATTTAGGTTGACCCAGAGGGGATGGTGATCTTATAATCGCCGTCCTTGTTGTTGCGGGGTGGAGCAGTCTGGTAGCTCGACGGGCTCATAACCCGTAGGTCGCGGGTTCAAATCCTGCCCCCGCTACCACTTTAAGGAAAGCCCCTATCTTGGGGCTTTTTGTTTCAGGTGCCGTGGGTTTTGACCAGGGCTTCAGAAGCGAACATTGGGCCGATGTTGGTTCGGCAATTTAAAGTGGGCAGTTGTGCCCATTTTTTTTAGGAGAATTTTGGTGGCATGGGGGAGAAGGGCCTAGAGACATTGATCGAGCCGGTAGTGCTGGCGCTAGGATGCCAGTTGTGGGGTATCGAGACGGTAAATCAGGGTCGCAGGATGACGCTGAAGATCTATATCGATTCTGAGCAAGGCATTAATGTGGATGATTGCGCTGGTGTGAGTCGGCAGGTGAGTAGTTTATTCGATGTCGAAGACCCGATACCTGGCGAGTACGTCCTAGAGGTTTCATCTCCTGGAATAGACCGTCGGTTATTCAAAGCGGCCCATTATGAGCAGTGTAAAGGTGCCAAAATTCAAGTGACCTTGCGGAGCGCGTTTGAAGGTCAAAGAAAGTTTAAAGGTATTTTAAGTGGTCTTGAAAACGATGACGTTGTCCTCAGGGTCGACGATACGCAAGAGGTGTTACTTCCCTTTGACAGTATCGAACGAGCGCGAGTGGTCGTTTAAGAGTAATGGCGAGAGCGATCTCGCGTACAGATGAGATGGAGTCATGAGTAAAGAAATTCTTTTAGTCGTTGAATCAGTTTCTAATGAAAAAGGTGTTTCGGAAGAAATCATTTTTGATGCATTGGAGGTAGCCCTCGCGACAGCAACAAAAAAACGTTACTCCGAAGAATCAGATATTCGAGTAGCGATCGATCGTGAGACAGGACTCTACGATTCTTTTCGGCGATGGACGGTGTTGACTGAGGATGAGGAGCTTGAATTTCCTGATGCGCAGATGACGGTTGCGCAAGCGGTAGAACAGCAAGCAGACCTGGTAGCAGGCGCGGTCTATGAAATACCCATCGAATCCGTAGAATTCGGGCGAATCGCTGCTCAGACGGCCAAACAAGTGATTGTCCAAAAAGTTCGAGAGGCTGAACGGGCACAGGTCGTCGAGGCCTACCGCGATCGAATCGGCGAACTGCTTAACGGGCAGGTTAAAAAAGTGACCCGTGAGGCGGTGATCGTTGATCTCGGAAATAATGCTGAAGCGATTCTGCCAAGAGAAGAGTGGGTGCCGAGAGAAACATTCAGGATCGGTGATCGACTCCGAGCGTTGCTCAAAGAAGTCCGTCCAGAGGCCCGTGGCCCGCAATTGGCGATGACGCGAACATCGTCTCATGTGCTGACTGAGCTTTTCAAAATCGAAGTGCCAGAAGTCGCTGATGGTGTTATTGAAATTTTGGCTGCTGCCAGAGACCCAGGCTCGCGAGCCAAAATCGCGGTCAAAACCAACGACGGGCGAATTGACCCCGTAGGGGCTTGTGTGGGCATGCGAGGCTCTAGAGTACAAGCGGTGTCGGGAGAACTCGGCAATGAGCGAATCGACATCGTTCTTTGGGATGACAATATTGCTCAGCTGGCGATCAATGCGATGGCGCCGGCAGAAGTGGTGTCGATTGTTGTTGATGAAGAAACGCACAGTATGGATATTGCAGTTTCTGAGGATAATTTGGCGCAAGCGATCGGTCGTGGTGGACAGAATGTTAAATTGGCCAGTGAATTGACAGGCTGGATTCTGAATATCATGACCGAAGAAGAAGCGGCGGAGAAGCAGGAGCAAGAAGCAGGCACGGTGGTGACCCAGTTTATGGAACAACTAGACGTCGATGAGGATGTTGCAGTGGTTCTACTCGAAGAGGGCTTCACCAGTCTTGAAGAGATTGCTTACGTGCCGATTGATGAAATGGTTGCGATTGAAGGTTTTGATTTAGAGATTGTCGAAGAATTGAGAAGTCGGGCGCGCAATACGCTGACAACGATGGAGTTGGTTGGTGAAACGAACCGCTCATCTCAAGAACCGGCAGAAGATTTATTGACCATGGAAGGTATGACTAAGAAGCTTGCCTATGATCTAGCGGAGATTGGGATCATCACCATGGAAGATTTAGCGGAACAGGCAATTGACGATTTGATGGACATTGAGTCGATGACTGAAGCGCTCGCTGGTGAGATCATTATGACCGCTCGCGCGCCTTGGTTTGAGTAGATCAAAATCGGCGAAGGTAACAAGGGGAACTGAGTATGGCTGAGACAACGGTGAAGCAACTGGCTGAAGCAGTAGGAACGCCTGTTGACCGTTTGCTGCAGCAAATGCAGGAAGCAGGACTACCACAAACCGCTGAATCGGATGTGGTGCAAGAGACGCAGAAAGAATCTTTGTTGGCCTTCTTGAAAAAAAGCCATGGCGAAGAGACTGACGGGCCTAAAAAGATCACCCTCAAGCGAAGAACCCTCAGCACCATCAAGGCCGGCGGCAGTGCCGGGCGTGGCCGCACGGTGAATGTGGAGGTTCGTAAAAAGCGGACCTATGTCCGACGAGATGAGGCCGCAGAGGCTTCTGAACCGGTTGAAGAGGCTTTGCCACCACAACCAGAAACGGTTGTTCCCGAAAGCGAAGCGCCAAAGGCTGTGCCCCAAGAAGCACCGGCGGCTGCTAGCAAGCCTCTAGATCCTGAGGCAATACGCCGTGCGGCCCACTTAGCCGCCGAGCAGGAAGCCGAAGAAAAGCGAGTGGCGCAACAAGAGCTAGAAGCTAAGGCTGCTGCGGAAGAAGCTGAAAAGGCCAAACAGGCTGCTGAAGCTCAGCGCGCAAAGGCCAATAAAACCGATTCTGCAAAAGACACTGACGATAAATCAACATCAAGAAAAGACAAGCGTGATCGCAAAGAAATTGATATCGACGAGATTCAACAGAAGAAAGCTAAGCACGGTAATCGTAAAAAACGTGTTGAAGAATTGCTGGTCGAGGAAGTCGATGAAATATTGATTGCCCCTGAAACGGCTTTAGATGATGAGCTTGCGCCGACCACCCTGGGGCTTACGGGTGTTGCGCGTTCTAAGCGCGCTGCTGTTCCAAAGGCGGGCCCTCGGCATCAGTTTAAGGCCCCTACGACCGATCAAGTCAGAGAGGTTGAAATCGGCGAGTCGATTACCGTCTCTCAGCTGTCGCAACGCATGTCGATCAAAGCTAACGAAGTGATCAAATACTTGATGGGTCTTGGCGTCATGGCGAACGTCAATGCCACGGTTGATCAAGAGACAGCGACCCTCGTGGTCGAGGAATTTGGCCATGCTGTAAAAATAGTCGACGCCAATGAGCTCGAGACTTCTCTGGTTGAAGGGTTGGTCTACGAGGCTGAGCCTGTGCCCCGTTCCCCGGTTGTGACCGTGATGGGCCATGTTGACCATGGCAAAACATCACTCCTAGATTACATTCGAAATGCCCAAGTCGCCGATGGCGAGGCGGGCGGAATCACGCAGCATATCGGCGCTTATAGGGTACAGACCGCACAAGGGGAAATCTGCTTTATTGATACGCCCGGGCATGCTGCGTTTACGGCGATGCGCGCGCGTGGCGCGAGCGCGACCGATATCGTGATCTTAGTAGTGGCCGCGGATGATGGGGTTATGCCCCAAACTGAAGAGGCGGTATTGCACGCGCGCAATGCTGGAGTACCTTTAGTGGTTGCAGTGAACAAAATCGACAAAGAGGGCGCAGACCCTGAGCGAGCTAAGAGTGAATTGGCTGCCAAGGAAGTGATTCCTGAGGATTGGGGTGGTGATACACAGTTTATCCCAGTCTCCGCGTTAACCGGTGAAGGGGTCGATGCCCTGCTGGAAGCAGTACTGCTTCAGGCTGAATTGCTAGAATTAAAGGCGGTTCAAGACGGTCCCGCACAGGGCGTTGTGATCGAGTCAAGGTTGGACAAAGGGAAAGGCTCTGTTGCGACCTTGCTGGTCCAAAATGGAACGCTCAAACGCGGCGATATCGTTGTGGCAGGCGAGAATTACGGTCGAGTTCGCGCTGTCACCAATGAGCAGGGCCAGAAGCTCGAATTCGCAGGTCCTGCAACGCCGGTCTCAATTTTGGGTTTAGACGGAACGCCCGGAGCGGGGGATCCTTTCACGGTCACAAAAGATGAAAAGGGTGCCCGTGAAGTTGCCGAATTTAGGCGCGAGAAGCTAAAGACGGAACGGCTGGCGACACCGACGGTTTCTCTGGACAACTTGTTGGAAAACTTTGGCAGCCAAAGTGTCCAATCATTGAATATTGTCGTTAAAGCCGATGTGCGAGGATCGCTTGAAGCGATTGTCTCGGCTTTAAAAGAGCTGGGTAATGATGAGGTTCAGGTGAACGTCGTTTCCTCCGGCGTTGGGGGGTTAACCGAAACCGACGTCAACTATGCTCTGACCTCTCAAGCGGTGATTTTTGGGTTTAATGTTCGAGCAGAAACATCCGCGAAGCGAATCGTTGAGGCAGAGTCTATAGATCTCAGGTATTACAAAGTGATTTATGACCTTGTTGATGACGTCAAAGCGGCCTTAAGCGGCATGCTGGCACCCGAGGTTCGAGAGGACATCGTCGGCATCGCGGAAGTGAGAGATGTCTTCGATAGTAAGAAATTTGGATCGATCGCAGGTTGTATGGTGATAGAAGGAACCGTCCACCGGAGCAAGAACATTCGTGTATTACGGGACAACGTCGTGATCTACGAAGGCGAGCTTGAGAGCCTCAGACACTTTAAAGATGAGGTTGAGTCCGCACGTAATGGGACTGAATGCGGCATTGGCGTCAAAAACTATAATGATGTTCGCGTCAACGACCAGATCGAAGTGTTTGATACTCGGGAGGTTGCTCGGCAGCTCTAGGCTGCTGGCGATCATCCCATGCAGGCCCAATACAAACGCACCGACCGGGTTGCCGAGCAAATCCAGAAAATCCTTGCGGTTTTGATACACAAGGAATTGAAAGATCCTAGGTTAGGGATGCTCACGATTAATGAGGTCCGGGTGACTAAGGATCTCGCCTACGCCGATGTCTTTTTTTCAGTATTCCCCGATGAGCACGCCGAACAGACGCAGCTCCTTTTGAGCAATGCGAGCAGTTTTTTGAGAAAGCAATTGGCCTCTGAATTGAGTACCCGTATCACACCAAAATTGCGATTCAGGTTTGACTCAAGCCTTGTTGAGGGGCAAAAGATTGACACGGCCCTAGCCGGACATCGCATCGCGGGTGATCGTCAAAATGATGAGCCCTATGGGCAGGAGTAGGCGCAAAGGGCGTCCAGTGGATGGGATATTGCTGCTGGACAAACCAGCCGGAATAACGTCAAATGGCGCGCTCCAAAGGGTGAAACACCTATTTGGTGCTGCCAAAGCCGGGCATACTGGGAGCCTTGATCCGATAGCGACAGGGGTTTTGCCCATCTGCTTCGGGGAAGCGACAAAGTTTTCACAGTTTTTGTTGGAAGCTGACAAGAGTTACGTCGCGACGATTCGGCTTGGCGAGCAAACGACGACAGGCGACAGTGAAGGCGAGTGTGTCGCGACTCAGCCGGTACCCGAAATGAGTAAGGTCGAGGCGGAGCACTATCTCGACCGGTTCAGGGGCGACATTGAGCAGATCCCTTCGATGTATTCGGCGTTAAAGGTGGATGGTCAGCCGCTCTATAAATTGGCGAGGCAGGGGATAGAAATTGAAAGGAAGGCCCGCCCTGTAACGATTTTTAGCCTGACCCTCCTTGAGCAAACCAATGATACCTGGGTGATAGATCTTGTTTGCAGTAAAGGGACCTATGTGAGGACCCTCGCCGAGGACCTCGGTGCAGCCATTGGCTGCGGCGCCCATGTTGTTGCCTTGAGGCGACGGCAAGCGGGGCCTTTTGAGATAGAAGAGAGTTATTCGTTAGAAGAGCTTGATGATATCAAGATAGAAAATGCAACTGAGGGGCTCGATGGGGTTTTGCTCCCAGTGTCGGCGGCAGTGGATGACTACCCAGAGGTTGAGATGACGGACCTTACCGCCAGCTACTTTCTGCAAGGGCAAGCGGTACAGATTGCCGGGGTGTCAGGGGAAGGAATGGTCGCAGTCTATGCCGAGACTGATGAAGTCAGAAATTTTGTTGGCGTTGGGAGTATTCTCGACGATGGCAGAATAGCGCCGCGCCGGTTGGTCGCGACGCTTTAAACCCAGGTTACCTGCAAATATGCGCGGATAAGCCTGAATAAGAAAAGTTGTCGAGTGGCAACAGCATATTAATAAAAGGAGGCCTCATGGCTTTATCAAACGAAGAAAAAGCGGCGATCGTCAAAGATTACGGTACCGGAGAGTCCGACACAGGATCGCCTGAAGTGCAGGTCGCGTTATTGACTGCCAATATAGAAAAACTGCAAGGGCATTTTCAAAGTCACAAGCAGGATCATCATTCCCGAATCGGGCTCCTCAGGATGGTCAGTCAAAGAAGAAAGCTCTTAAATTATTTAAAAAGTAAGAATACAGATCGATACGCCCAATTGATTAAGCGTTTAGGCCTACGTCGATAAATCAGTCCAGAATGAATGGAGAAAAATGTGAATCCAGTTAGAAAAAAATTTATGTATGGTGACCAGGAAGTCACCATAGAAACCGGTCGTGTTGCAAGACAGGCCACCGCATCGGTCCTGGTGTCCGTCGGGGAAACGGCTGTTCTGGTGGCGGTAGTGGGACGCAAGGAAGCCAATCCTCATCAGAGCTTCTTTCCGTTAACCGTAAACTACGAAGAGAAAACCTATTCAGCCGGTAAGATCCCGGGTGGTTTTTTCAAGCGAGAGGGACGCCCTTCGGAGAAAGAAACCCTGACCTCACGGTTGATCGACCGTCCGATTAGACCCCTATTTCCAAAAGGGTTTATGAACGAGGTTCAAGTGACCTGTCAGGTGGTTTCGGCAGAAAAAGATATGGATTCGGACATTCCGGCCATGATTGGTGTATCGGCGGCTTTGAGTCTTTCTGGAATTCCCTTTGCAGGGCCGATCGGAGCGGCGCGCGTGGGCTTTACCCGAGATGGATATTTGCTGAACCCGGGTTATGAAGCACTCGCAGAATCTCATCTAGATATGGTGGTTGCGGGCACAGAGTCAGCCGTGTTGATGGTGGAGTCTGAAGCGAAAGAGCTTACAGAAGATCAAATGCTCGGTGCTGTGCTCTACGCGCATCAAGAGATGCAGGTTGTCGTGAAAGCGGTACAGGAGCTTTGCGAAGAAGTCGGCGTCACCCATTGGGATTGGTCCCGCGCTGAAGCTGATGCTGAGCTTGTTGAGAAAATGTCGACCTTGAGTGCCGAAAAAATAGGTGAAGCCTATCGCATTAACGAGAAAATGAGTCGACAGGACGCGCTGCAGGCACTTCGTGATGAAGCGATCGAGGCATTCGTTCAGGAGGGCGGCCCTTCAGCCGATGACGTCAGTGCAATTTTCGGCAGCATTGAGAAAAAGACGGTTCGCCGCGCGATCATTGCCGGGGAACCCCGAATCGACGGCCGTGACACAAAAACAGTACGAGGCATTGCAGTTGAAGTGGGCATGTTGGCTAAAACCCACGGTTCGGCGCTGTTTACCCGGGGCGAGACCCAAGCGCTGGTAACGACCACCTTGGGCTCAGCGAGAGACGCTGCGATCATCGATGCACTCCAAGGATCTTATCGAGATCACTTCATGCTCCATTACAATTTCCCACATTACAGTGTTGGCGAGACCGGCTTCTCAGGGGGGCCAAAGCGGCGAGAGATTGGCCACGGACGTTTGGCCCGCCGTGGGGTCGCTGCGGTTCTACCGAGCTATGAGGACTGGCCCTATACGGTCCGGGTTGTTTCTGAAATTACTGAATCTAACGGCTCGTCATCGATGGCCTCGGTGTGTGGCGCAAGTTTAGCGCTCATGGATGCGGGTGTGCCTCTGAAGGCGCCAGTTGCCGGTGTTGCGATGGGGCTGGTCAAGGAAGACGATGGGTTTGCAGTGCTCACCGACATTCTAGGGGATGAAGACCACCTCGGCGATATGGACTTTAAAGTTGCCGGTACCGAAACTGGTGTAACAGCTTTGCAAATGGATATTAAGATCCAAGGCATTACCGAGCAGATCATGGAAACTGCATTGGAGCAGGCAAGATCCGCAAGGCTCCATATTTTGGGCGAAATGAACAAGGTGATCGGTCAATCACGGGCTTCTGTTTCGGATAACGCGCCTGCCATGGTCACGATGAAAGTCGATTCAGACAAAATTCGAGACGTGATTGGTAAGGGTGGCGCTACAATCCGGGGTATAACCGAAGAGACCGGCGCATCAGTTGATATCGAAGACGATGGCACAATCACCATATTTGGTGAAGGTGTTGAATCTCGAGATGCGGCAGTCAAGATGATCGAAGGGATTGTCGCCGAAGCTGAGGTCGGCCAGATCTATGAAGGTAAGGTAGTTAAGATCGCTGACTTTGGTGCGTTCGTGAATATCCTGCCCGGTAAAGATGGGCTTGTGCACATTTCGCAGATCGCAAGCGAGCGAGTAGAAAAAGTCACCGACTACCTGTCTGAAGGCCAGATGGTCAAGGTGATCGTTCTGGATGTCGAGCGCGGTCGAATCAAGCTGTCGATGAAGGAAGTTCCGGAAACCTCTGAAGATGAATCTGCAGATGATGAGAGCAGTGAGTCGCAAGCGAGCGAATCAGCGCCCGCTGAAACACCGGCAGAATCTGAAGCGGTTGCAGAATCAGCGGAGGCCACGACAGCGACTGAAGACTCCCAGGAGCGTGCTGCAGAGGAAACCGCCCCAGAGACCTCTGACCCTAGCGCAGAGGAATCGAGCGAAACCGACGGTGCCTCAGAGTCTGACGAGGCGTCTGACAAAGCCTCGTAAAGGGGGGCGCTCGAAACCCGAGCCGGTTCTAGAGAACTGGCTCGAGTTTCAGGACTCGGTTTGAGGTGAATGGGCAATCAGGTCTGCAACGACACTGGGATCAGCCAGGGTCGATGTGTCACCGAGTTGATCGAGCTCATTTTCCGCAATTTTTCTTAAGATCCGGCGCATGATCTTCCCCGATCGTGTCTTCGGTAGCGCTGGTGCCCATTGCAGAATATCTGGTTTCGCAATGGCGCCAATTTCTGCTCTGATCAAGGCTTCAAGCGCCTGCTTTAGCGCATCGTTACCCTCCACTCCCGCCATCAGCGTAACGTAGGCGTAGATCCCTTGTCCTTTGATGGGATGAGGATAGCCAACGACAGCAGCCTCTGCGACAGCCTCATGTAAGACCAGCGCACTTTCAACTTCAGCGGTGCCCATTCGATGTCCAGAGACGTTGAGAACATCATCGACGCGACCGGTGATCCAAAAGTATCCTGCTTCGTCCCTGCGGGCACCATCCCCGGTGAAATAATAGCCTGGATAGGTCGTGTAGTAAGTTTCGATGCAACGCGGGTGATCTCCAAATACCGACCTGATTTGGCTGGGCCATGAGCTTTTGATTGCCAGATTGCCCGATGCTGCACCTTCTAAGACATTACCATCTGGATCCAGTAACACGGGTTCCACACCGAAAAAAGGCAGTGTTGCGGATCCTGGTTTCATATCGATGGCGCCAGGTAAAGGGGTGATCATGATCCCGCCAGTCTCTGTTTGCCACCAGGTATCAACGATTGGACAGCGCGAGTCACCGACGATTTTGTAGTACCACTCCCAGGCCTCTGGATTGATAGGCTCGCCCACCGAGCCAAGCAGTCTGAGGCTGCTGCGGTCGCATCGTTGGACGTAGTCATCACCTTGCCCCATGAGTGAACGAAGCGCGGTTGGAGCGGTGTAAAAAATGTTGACCTGGTGTTTATCGACGATCTGCCAACAACGAGAAGCATCTGGATAATTGGGGACGCCCTCGAACATCAGGGTCGTAGCACCATTGGCGAGAGGACCGTAGACGATGTAGGTATGTCCTGTCACCCAACCCACATCCGCTGTGCACCAATAGATGTCACCGTCATGGTAATCAAACACATAACGGTGGGTCATAGCAGCATGGAGCAGGTAGCCCCCGGTGGTGTGTAAAACCCCTTTCGGTTTCCCGGTGGATCCGGATGTGTAGAGAATAAAGAGCGGGTCTTCGCTATCCATCGGCGTGACGGCGCAATCCTCAGACTGAGTTTCCACAGCATCGTTATACCAAATGTCGCGTTCTGACTGCATATTGACGTCTGCATTGGCATGACGGACGACTAAGACCGTATGCACGTTAGGGCAGGCTTCGAGTGCTTTGTCTGTGTTTTCCTTGAGCGGGATTGATTTACCGGCTCGCACGCCTTCATCAGCGGTGATGACAGTTTGGCAATCTGAGTCGAGGATGCGATCTTGTAGTGCCTGAGGTGAAAAGCCACCAAAAACCACACTGTGGATGGCGCCGATGCGGGCACAAGCTAACATCGCATAGGCGGCCTCTGGGATCATTGGCATGTAGAGACAGACCCGATCACCCTTGTTAACGCCGCGCTCAATTAGCAGATTGGCTAGCCGACAAATCCGCTGGTGAAGTTCGCGAAAGCTGATGTGGTCTTGCTGAGTGGGGTCATCGCCCTCCCAAATGATCGCAGTTTGATCAGCTCGGCTGGCTAGGTGGCGATCAACGCAGTTGTAACAAGCGTTAAGCTGACCCCCTAAGAACCAGGAGGCTTCGCCTTGATTGAGATTTGATTCTGTTAACGTATGCCAGGGTTGTGACCAACTGATAAAGTCGTTGGCCATCTTCGGCCAGAAAGACTCCGGTGCCTTGATGGATTCCTGATAGAGGGCCTCGTACTGGTCACGATCCAGATGTGCCCGCATTTTCACGGAGTCTGATGGCGGGTAAATTTTCTCGTCGTTCATGGGCATCTGCTGCTGATTTTGAAGCTACAAGGGTGCCACAATGTGTTGTCCGGTAAAACCTCCTTGGGTTCGATAACGGCGATCATCTTCCGAAATGAGAAACGATTCCGTCAATCAGGAGACGTCATTTTGCTTTCGGTTTGCGCTTGGATTTTCGTTTTCGGTTGGGGCGTGCCGAGTCGATCATGGTTTGTTTTTGCACGTCATCGGCGGTCTGGAACTCGGTCCACCAATCGCAAAGGGCGCCTAAGGGCTCGCCGCTGTCCCGTCTTAGCAGTAGAAAATCGTACGCTGCTCGAAAACGTTTATGTGCGAGCATTCCAAAAGGTCGTTTACCCTGCCGTGCCTCAAAACGATCCTGAAGGCACCAGATATCCTTTGCTGGACCAGAGAAACGCCTCGGGACCGAGAGTGTGGATTGCTGTTGCGCAACAATCTGATCTCCGGCAGCGACCCAACCATCGGCCCGAGAAAGGCCGTCGTTTTCTGTGAGCTGGTTATGGCGTTGCGCGACCGGGTCCCAAAGCAAGGCCGCAAACAAAAAAGCTGGTGTTACGGGTTGCCCGTTTTCAATCCGTCGGTCCGTTGATTCAAGTGCGAGTTCGATCAGGGTTTGATTGGGGCCCGCATCAGCAACGTTTGGAAAAAGCGTCTCGATCAATTGGTAATGTTTCAGTGCTTGATACGTTTTCCTGGCCCTTCCAGCCATCAAGAGTTTGAGCACCTCTTCAAACAAGCGAGCAGGAGGAATTTCGGCCATCAAAGCTGCTTTACTCTGAATGGTTCGCTCCAGCTTTTGATTGATCGAGAAGTCTAGCTTTGCCTTAAATCGAATCGCGCGGAGCATACGAACTGGATCTTCACGGAATCGGGTCTCTGGGTCTCCGATCAAGACCAATCGCTTTTTTTGGAGATCATTGAGTCCCAATCCTGTCGGATCGAGCACTTGGTCTTTGCCTGGACAATAATAGAGCGCATTAATTGTGAAGTCTCGGCGCACCGCATCGTCCTCGAAGCTACCAAAAACATTGTCATTGAGAATGTGGCCAGCTTCTGAAGATTGGTTTTGATCGTGTTGGGCTCTAAATGTTGAAACCTCAATAATCTCTCGCCCGAATCGCACGTGGACGATCTGAAAACGTCGACCGATGATTCGGGAATTTCTGAACAGTCGATGGACCTGTTGCGGTGTTGCGTTGGTTGCGACGTCGAAATCCTTAGGTTGTCGATCAAGCAGTAGATCTCGAACGCAGCCCCCGACCAAGTAAGCTGTAAAGCCGCCTTCCGAGAGCCTTTGGGTCACCTTGAGTGCATTCGTGTTGATGTCGCTTCGATCGAAACCCATCGATTGTGTTGTTTGATGGCTCAAAGCAAGCGCCTTTGGAGGAACGGTGTATGGATAATTTACTCAGACTGCGCGGAGGACGACTTTCCCAAGAAAAAGGGAAAACCGAAGTTTTCCCTTTAAACAAGCTTTGTTCTATTTATTATTATTTTTGCGCTTTTGAAGATGGAAACTTTCCAAAGGCGTTGAACTACTATCGCAGGAAGGACCAAAGAATGGAAGGGTGTATTTTATTGGGAGATTGGTCACCTCGAGCGCGAGTCCCGTGCCGCGTGAGTGCTATTGGACCCCGCCTCGATCAATTGACCCATTTGGGCAGGATTGTGAGGGCTCGGGGTTTTGAGGTCATTGAGTTTGGGGCGTCCTGGGTTCGACGAGAAGCTGCGATTCATGAGCGGAGAATCAGTGGCTCGATTGTCTCCGAGCGGCCCATTAGCTTCGGAATTCGCTCAGGTCGCCAGTGTTTACGGGCGTAATCAAGCAGGCTGTCTAATGAGGAACGAGGTGGTTGCTCCTGATTTAAGAAATCGAGTGCGCGGCGAATGTTGCGGGAAGGATTTCTCTCATCGAGGGGCAGGGCTTGGGCTTGCTTACTGAGTTTGCGTCCGTCATTCCCCAGTACGACGGGAATATGCAGGAGGGTTGGGGACGGTTTGTCAAAAACAGCAAATAGGGCCTCTTGCAGTGGAGCAGCGTGTAGAAGGTCTGCGCCCCGCACAATGTGAGAGATTTTTTGATCAATATCATCGATCACAACGGCCAGTTGATAAGCGTGTAGGCCGTCTTTACGGCGCACTATAAAATCGGACATAGACTCACCATATTGCCAGGTCAGTTTGCCGTGCAGTCGATCAAAAAGTGTGAATTTTGATGGATCGATTCTAAAACGAAGGGCGGTTGCGCCTGGCTCTGGCGAAAGGTTCTGAGTGCGACAGGTGCCAGGATAATGGATTCGATAATCTCTACGAGCGCAGCGGCAGGGATAGAGATGGCCGTTTTGGTCTAGCTGCTCTAGCGCCTCCGCATACTGAGACAGACGTTGGCTTTGATAGACAATCGGCTGATCTGGAATCAGGCCATGCGCTGTCAGCTGGGATACAATCAGTTGGTCTGCGCCTGGCATGGCTCTCGGTGGATCCAAGTCTTCGATCCGTACCAGCCACTGTCCATCCAGAGATTTTGCATCGAGGAAACTGGCCAGCGCGGCAACAAGCGATCCAAAGTGCAGTGGTCCGCTGGGCGAAGGCGCGAATCGACCAATGTAGGCGGGTGAGCAGTGGCCGTCAGCGCGGTTCACAAATTTGGCCTTTAGCCGTGGAGTTGACGCTCTTTGAGCTCGTCGAGTGTCTTGCAATCAATGCATTGAGTTGCGGTGGGTCGTGCCTCAAGGCGCCGAATACCAATTTCTATTCCGCAGGTCTCGCAATAACCGTACTCATCTTGATCGATGAGATCAGTGGTTTTCTCAATTTTCCGAATCAGTTTGCGCTCACGATCGCGGGTCCTCAGTTCAAGGCTGAACTCTTCTTCTTGGCTAGCGCGATCTGAGGGATCCGGGTAGTTTGCGGCCTCGTCTTTCATATGGCTGACTGTGCGGTCAACCTCTTCCATGAGTTGCTTGCGCCAGTTCAGGAGAATACTTCTGAAATGCTTTTGCTGCGGCTCATTCATGTAGGGCTCATTGCGTTTGAGCTGATAGGGTGTGAAAGCAGCCGTGCTCTCAGAACCTGAGTTGCCTAAGGGCTGCGCTGCACCCGCTTTTTTGGTTTGCGTCTGGGCCTTACGGTTCGACGTTTTAGGCGCTGAAGGTTTTTTCCCAGGCGCCTTTTTTGCCGTAGTCTTGGCCTTCACAGTCGGTTTGGTTTTTGCAGCTGCCTTCGCCTTTGCGACGGGTTTAGCCTTTGCGGGCGCCTTCTTGGGGCTTACCTTTGGGGCAGTCTTTTGTTTTTTCGCCGAGGTGACAGCCTTTTTTTGGGCTTTTGGCTTGGTGGCTGCTGGTGCTGTTTTTTCAACACTCGCTTTTTTTGCGGCCGCTGCTTTCTTTGCCACGGGGGGTTTCTTTGGCGTCGCTTTCTTCGTCGCGGTTGTCTTCTTAACAGGTGCCTTCTTAGCAGGCGCCTTCGCTTTCACGCTGGATTTTGGTGTGGCCAATGGTTTTTTCTCTCTAGAAGATTTCTGCTTGGGTTTTGGCCTCTTCGCTTTCGACGAAGCGAGACCCTTTTTTTTCACGCTTCCCGAGACGGCTTTTGATGCCCCAGCAGACTTTTTAGCTGGCGCAACAACTTTTATTGATGACTTTTTAACTGCTGGAGAAGATTTGCGCTTGGCAATCATGGTGGCTCCTCGTTGTGTTAATCGCTCAATCTCAGAAAATCAGCGGCGAACATTAACAGAATGGTCCGTCGGGGCCAAGCGTAAATTTCTGGCGTTATGCCTTTCGAAGCCTCTTGACCGAGGTGCTACTATATCGGCACGTCAAATCGGGTTGTTGTGTTTTCATGAAGATGCGACCTTTTTCAAAGAGGAGCCAATCCATTCAGGCTTTTAAAGCAATGGCGGTGTTAGCCAGGGCGAATGAATTGGCAGCGTTGGGACTCGATATCATTCATCTCGAAGTTGGACAGCCAGATTTTCCTGTTCCAGAACGAATTAAGCTCGCGGGGATCGCTGCAATTGACCAAGATCACACCGGATACACCAATGCCAACGGCTTAGAGGCCTTGCGGACAAAAATCAGCGATTTTTATGCGGAGGCTTATGGCCTCAGTATTGCTCCTGAGCGCGTTATTTTGACATCGGGAGCTTCAGGGGGCCTCGCGCTTTTAATGACGTTATTGTTAGACCCTGGAGATGGCTGCCTGATTACCGACCCGGGATACCCCTCAAATCGACATTTTATCGAAGCGTTTTCAGGAGAGCCGCAGCTCATCCAAGTGGGCCCCCAGTCTCGGTTTCAGTTGACTGGGGATAAAGTCGCTGCCGCCTGGCGCCAAAACACCGCAGGACTGCTCACAGCATCGCCCTCCAACCCGACGGGCAACAGTTTGTCTCCATCTGATCTTGGTGACATTTATGAGGTTGTAAAAAGGCACCAAGGGTTTTTGATCTCAGATGAAATTTATCAGGGTTTGGAATATGGCCCTGATCAGCGAAATTCTGCTCTACACCACGGTGACGATGTGTTTGTCGTTAACAGTTTTTCAAAATATTTTGGGATGACGGGTTGGCGACTGGGCTGGGTCGTAGCGCCTGAAAACGCGGTTGAGTCGCTCATCCGAATCGCGCAGAACCTCTTTATTTGCCCATCAGTGCCAGCGCAGTATGCGGCGCTCGCTGCTTTTGAACCCGAAGTGCTCCAATTATTAGATGAGCAGCGTGACGTGCTCGCCCAGCGTCGTGATTACATGATGGGGTGTTTGCCGGAAGCCGGACTTGAAATCCCCGTAGCGCCCGATGGCGCCTTCTATGTTTACGCAAGATTGCCTGAGGGTTTCCCGGATGCCGATACATTTTGTGATCTGTTGCTTCGTCAAACGGGCGTGGCGGTCACCCCGGGTTCGGATTTTGGTGATTTTGAAACCAATCGATACGTGCGCATCAGCTATGCCCAAGAGCAATCTCGGCTCGAACAGGCGGTGTCTCGCATCGGCGAATTCAGACCATGAGGTTGCTGGGTGCACAGTGGACGACGGGAACATTAATCCGTCGTTATAAGCGATTTTTGGCTGACGTCGCGTTGGCTGACGGGCGTGTGATCACTGCGCATTGCCCAAATACTGGCGCTATGACCAACTGTTGGGCCGAAGGAGACACGGTCTATTTGTCCGACTCGAAGGATCCTCGTAGAAAGACCCAACACACATTGGAAATTATTCGACACCAGGGGCGGTTCATTGGCGTTAATAGTGCAAAAGCCAATGACTTGATATTTGACGCCTTCAAGCACGATAAGCTCGAGGGGTTTTCAGGTTTTGAGCGTATTGAGCGTGAATCGGCGTTCCAAGATAGTCGCTTTGATTTTAAGCTGAGCGACTCCAGGGGCGCTAGCCAGTTCGTTGAGGTCAAAAGTGTGACCTATAAAAGCGACAACGATTGGGGACTGTTTCCCGATGCCCCGTCGGCCCGGGCCAGCAAGCACCTCCAAACCTTGATCGAGGCGCAGCAGCAGGGTTTCGGAGCCGCGCTGATCTTTTGTGCGCAGCATTCAGGGATCAAACGAATCGCTCCGGCTGGGGCTGTTGATCCAGAGTATGCACAACTGTTGGGTAGGGCGATTCAAGCCGGCGTATCGGTTGTCGGCGTTGGGATTTCTTTTCGGCCGCCTTTCGCTTGGGTGAGCGGGGTATTACCCGTCGCGCTCGAACCCACTGTGAGCCGCTAGCGTGAAACTCGCGCCGATGCTTTGGTTGACGCTTCTCTGGCTTGTGGCTTTTGGCTTAAGTTTAGTCCTGGGCCATGGCAACCTGAGTTGGGCAGGGCTTTGGGAGCCCAATTCCTCGACGCGCCAGATTATTGAAGCCGTTCGGTTGCCGAGAGCACTGTTGGCCTCCTTAGTCGGCGCTGGGCTGGGTCTTGCAGGGGCGAGTATCCAAGGAGTCTTTAGAAATCCCTTGGCGGACCCCGCTCTGATTGGGATCTCTGGCGGTGCTGCGCTCTTTGCCGCATTGTATTTGGTGGTTGTATCGTCTGCGGGCGCTCACTTCATTGGGCTTTCCGCCAGCGCATTTTTAGGGGGCGTTCTAGCAACGGCGCTGGTTCTTCTGATTGGAGGCCGCCGAGGGGAGCTGTCCACGGTCCTGCTCGCAGGAATCGCCATCAACGCCATCTGTTTAGCAGGCGTCGGCCTACTGTCTTATCTTGCGCCTGATCATAGCTTTAGGTCGGTGTCGTTTTGGGCCTTGGGCAGTTTTAATCACGCGAGCCTGATAGATGCTGGCGTTGCCTTGATGATGATTCCCGTAGCGCTGCGTTTATTGATGCTCGCGAGCGTGCTGGATGTTCTGACTTTGGGTGATCTTGAGGCAGCGCACCTCGGCATTGCCGTCTCGAAGCGGCGTCTGGAGATCATTATCGGGTCAGCCTTCATCACAGGGATTGCTGTCAGTCTCACAGGAATTATTGCCTTCGTCGGACTGATTGTGCCGCACCTCGTAAGGATGACCATCGGTTCACGGCATAACGCGGTATTGCCGTGTTCAATGATTTGCGGTGCCATTTTGCTACTGATCGCGGACTGGTTTAGCCGGTGGGTTTTTGCGCCGATTGAAATCCCGGTAGGCATTGTGATGACCCTGTTAGGGGCGCCTCTGTTTGTTGCTCTCATCGCGAAGTGGACTCGGGGGATAACGCTTTGATGCTCTTGGCGGATCGTGTTTGCTGGCAGCTGGGGCAAGTCGAGATTTTAAGGGGCGTTAGCTTTGAGCTGAATGTTGGAGAGCATTTGGCGGTGTTAGGCCCGAATGGGGCAGGAAAAAGTTCCTTACTTGGGTTATTGAGCGCAGATGAGCAACCCAGCACGGGGACACTGCAATTTCTTCAACAGGAGCTCGATCAGATTCCGGTATCCATCCGATCTGCGCGCTTGGCTGTCTTGAGTCAGCAACCGCTGATCAGGTTTCCGTTTAAAGTTTGGGAGCTGGTGGCAATGGGCCGTTTCCCTTTCACCGATCAGACACAAACGTTGAGGATTGTGGACGAGGTTTTAGAGGCGCTTGAGCTTGCAGCATTAAAGCACCGTTCTATCCTCAGTCTGTCGGGCGGTGAAATACAGCGGGTTCACTTAGCGCGTGTCTTGACCCAAGTGTGGTCGGCCACTGGGCCCAGTTTGCTGCTGCTTGACGAGCCGCTGTCGAGTTTGGATGTAGCCCATCAGGTTTTGGTTCGAAATTTGTTAAAGCGATTGCTGGGCCAGTTGCCATTGTCGGTGATTTCTGTGATCCATGATTTGAGTCAAGCCGCAGAGGATTTTGACAAGGTGTTGCTGATTAGTCGCGACGGTGTTCAAAAAGCATTTGGCCCGCCACTTGATGTCTTAACGCCCGCCTCTCTCACAGCGCTCTATTCGAGCGCGATCGAGGCTGTGTTTGATCGTGAAGGCAGGCCCAAAGGGTTCCGGGTGAGCATGGGGTGAGTGAGCCTCATTCGGGCCGATGGCCGCGTCACGAGGGGTTTTTTCCTGAACGATGTGTTAAGCCTGATCAAAATGTGTTGCGGGGTTGTTGCCGCAAAGTCGAGTGCTGGGCGGGTACGGGCCCGGTCGCCCCACTGGGATGTGCCAGTCAGGCCTGATCTGCCGACTCTAACGTGAGCTGGCCTAATGGGCCGCTGCACCTGAATCCCCCTTGAGCGAAAGCGAGCCTCGATATTCAAAGGTTGAGTCTCAAGCCCGAAAGCAAGGCGCCGGGTTCAGCGCTTTGAAGGGAGCGCTTTTAGTAAGCGCTTTGTATTAAAAGGCCTCACTGAAAGCGTTCACCAAAAGCTCTTACTAACAGCTTTTAATAAAAGCCCTGTATAAACGCTCATACTAAGAGCTTTGCATTGAAAGCTTTGCACTAAAAGTTTTGCACTAGAAACGTGGAAATGAGCCCCTTGAACAAGAGGCTTTTAGACCCGAGCGACATCAAACTACATTTCGCCAGACGAGAGTCGAGCGCCAAAGCGGCTGACCACAGTTCTTGCTAATTCATGAGCTCTTACCGTGGCGTTCGACAATGATTCGCCAGCAATCAGGCCAGAAAGCACAGCCCCTGCGAAGGTATCGCCGGCTCCAGTCGTATCGAGCGCCTGAACCTTGTCTGCGGGCACGAAACAAGGTTGTCCGTCCTCGCCGCTAACGTAGGCCCCGTCTCCGCTGAGCGTCATTGCGAAGCGACCACTCTGATTGGCCAGGGCATTGGCCGCATCAAGACGGCTTTCAGTTCGTGTCCAGAGCTTTGCTTCTTCTTCGTTACAAAAAATAAAATCCACACCATGACCTACAAGCTCGTCAAACTCCGTTCTAAAATTTTCGACCATCCCCACGTCTGAAAGCGTGAGACTAACAGCGACCTGATTATCCATGGCGATGCGTTGGGCTTCTAAGACCGCTTCAAAGGCGGCTTCTGAGCTCACGAGGTAGCCCTCGATATAAAGAAACTGGGCAGCGGAGAGTGCTTTGTCATCGATTTCACTCGATGACAGTGAACCATTGATCCCCAAATGGGTCACAAGCGTCCGTTCACCATCTGGGGTGATCATTGATATACATTCGCCGGTCACCCCATCCGGGCGCTGGCCGGACATGCTGGTCTGGATACCGAGGCCAACGAGGTCATCGACAAAAAAATCCCCGGTTCGATCCGATGCGACTTTGCAGCTGTAAAAAGTCTCCGTCCCAAGAAGTGCAGCGGTTACGATGGTATTGGCGGCGGAGCCGCCGCCTGCCAGCTGTGATAGGCTGATGCCCGCAGTGTCTTCCAGCAATGTGATCAAGCTGCTACGCTCATCGGCATCGACCAGGGTCATCGTTCCTTTGGTAAAGCCGGACTGATCGAGCACGGCCTCGCTGACCAAATATTCGGAGTCGACGAGCGCGTTACCGATACCATAGAGTTGACAGGTCATGGGCTGAGTCCTTTTGATGTTTTTGTTGAGATGTTTACATGCATCCGTGTGTTTTATGCGCTCTCGGACAGTTCGCCAAAGGCGATCTCCGCTGCTTTGAGGGTTTCCGCAATATCAGCTTGCGAATGTGCGGCTGAGACGAAGCCACATTCATAAGGTGATGGTGCAAAGTAAACCCCGGCAACGAGCATTCGATGAAAAAACTGGTTGAAGCGGTCGCCATCGCAAGCCATCACCGCTGAGAAATCAGTGACTGGATCAGACTCTGAAAAGAAAAAACCAAACATACCGCCTTGGTGGCTGGTCGCAAGCGCAACGCCTGCTGCTTCAGCGGATGCTTTGAGTCCGCTGGTGAGGTGCTCGGCTGTTGCCGCGAGGTCAGCGAAAAAATTCGGTCGCTTCAGTTCTTTGAGCGTAGCGAGTCCCGAGGCCATGGCGATTGGGTTTCCTGATAATGTGCCCGCCTGATAGACCGGCCCAAGAGGCGCGATACACTGCATAATGTCTGCTCGTCCGCCAAAGGCGCCCACTGGAAGACCGCCGCCAATAACTTTGCCCAATGTCGTCAGATCAGGAGACACATCAAAAAGCCCTTGTGCGCTACTTGGATGTACCCTGAACCCTGTCATCACCTCATCGAAGATTAGTAAGCTGCCGTAGTGGTCGCAGACGTCTCGCAACCCCTGGAGAAATCCATCGGTTGGGCAGACCATGCCCATGTTGCCAGCGATGGGTTCAACAATGATGGCCGCAATGGCATCGCCCTCCGAAGAGAAAAGGTCTTGAACGGCATCTAGATCGTTGAACGGAACCGTTAAAGTAAGGCTTGCCAGGGCGCTTGGCACGCCCGCGGAGTCGGGTTCTCCAAAGGTTAGAGCGCCGCTGCCGGCTTTGACCAATAGGCTGTCAACGTGGCCGTGATAACACCCCTCAAATTTGACGATTTTGTCTCGACTTGTGAAGCCTCTTGCCAATCGAATGGCACTCATGGTCGCTTCAGTCCCTGAGCTGACCATGCGCATCATTTCCATGCTGGGCAGCGCATCACGAATGGCGTGCGCGAGCATCGATTCAATCTCGGTGGGTGCCCCAAAGCTGAGCCCTGACTCTGCCGCGCTCTTAACGGCGGCAATGACCGAGGGGTGGGCGTGTCCAAGAATCATGGGCCCCCAGGAGCCTACGTAATCGATGTAACGGTGGTCGTCCTCGTCAAACAGGTAAGGCCCTTGCCCTCGTTTAAAGTAAGGCGGTACACCGCCGACTTTGCCGAAGGCCCTGACCGGAGAGTTGACGCCCCCAGGGAACAATCCCTTGGCATCATCAAAGAGTTGTTGAGATCGTTGCATGTGAAAACTCGTGGTTCATTAATAGTAGCTTAGCTGGCGGAGGAACGCCGATTAATTGCGGTAATAGCGCTCGATATCCTCGGGCATCAAAATGCCGACGGGTTGCTCTAGTAAGGGTGCTGTGACCCGGACCACATACAAGGACTGGACGCCGGCACTGGAGATTATATCAAAAGCTTCGTCTAAAGTGGCTTGCCAGGTGATGCGAGCAGTGTCCTTTCGGTCCGCCGGAATATTGCGCAGGTCAAGGGACGCCACATCGCTGCCGACCATCGCCGCTTGTAAATCGGCGGCTCTCAATAAAAAGCGATCTTGGGTATCGGGTTCGACCAAAATCCACAGCGGTTGGGACTGGAGCAGTTGTGCGACGGCGCTACGCTCTATAATGGGGCCCGAGCGGACAAACTCTTTGGACATCAGGCTCTCAACCGAGGCGCGGCTTAGCGCAATACTGAGAGGATTACGATCGAGATTGATGCCATGTAGTGTAGCCTGGGTCGTAAATATGGAACGGATGCCAAAGCCATGACTCGCGGTAATACTCGCAACCACAATGCATAACATTGCGGGTAAAACGATTTCTGGGTTTTGGGTCAGTTCCAGGAGCGCCATCAGCGCTGCGAGTGGTGCTTGAAGCGCTGCCCCCATCATTGCGCCCATGCCTAGCAAAACGTAAAAAGCAGGTTCAGCAACCTCTTGATTAGCCAGGGCCGCTAATTGCCAGAAGCTGCCGCCTGCCATAGCGCCAATAAAAAGGGTGGGACCAATTAAGCCGATTGGCATTCCAAGGCCCAAATTAGTCCCAGTGGAAATGGTTTTCGCGATGCAAATCGTGATCAGTAAGAGGAAGGGAATTGAACCCGTCAGAGCTTGATCGACGGAGTCGTATCCGATCCCCAATATTTGCGGCACCATTAAACCAATCGAGGCCGTGACCAGGCCCGCTAGAGCGAGCCTCAACCCCAAAGATTTTGGGGCTTTTCGATTTGAGAGCGTCATCGTTTTGATCAGCGCGACCGCTAACAATGCGATGACAGCGCCCTCTATAACCACCCAAGGAAGCTCCCAGTAGGAATTGAGGCCAACGCCTGGAACATCAAATACCGGATCGTTACCGAAGAACTGCTGTACGATCAAAGTCCCTGTTACTGCTGCAAGAATAACCGGCATAAAACCTGCGATCGTGTATTCCATCACGATCACCTCCATAGAAAAGATCACACCGGCGATGGGGGTGTTAAAGGAAGCTCCGATCGCCGCCGCGCTTCCGCAGCCTATCAGCACCCGAACGGAGTTATTGGGTAATTTCAACACTTGTCCCAAAATGCTGCTGGTTGCGGCGCCCAAGTGAATGGCAGGCCCTTCACGCCCTCCTGTCTGACCGGAAATGAGCGCAACGGCTCCCGCGAAAAATTGGACGAAGAGGTTTTTAACAGACATATAGCCCTGGTGGCGATGCAAGCGTTCGAGAACATGGGTCACACCAACCCCGCGATCTTCCGCTTTGAGCAAAGAAAAGCTCGCCGCCAGTACCAACCCGCCTGAAATCGGCAATAAAAAGCGCTCTAAAGTGGGTAATAATTCGAAGCTCTCTGAACCCCGAGGGAGTAAGAATTCCAATGAGGATTCAATCAGCACCCGAAACAAGATGATGATCACGCCGGTTAATAATCCAGATAGGATGCCCAAGAGCGCGAACTGAGGTGCAGCTTCAAGGGATGACACCGCCGTGCGAAAAGCACGAATCCGAAAAATTGCCGTAAGACGTTTAAGTCGGTGTTGCAGTTTTTTGATCATAGGTCAACGGATTGCTGAGTGGTCGATAGCGTTAAGTCTGCAGTCTAGCCGATCAACCGCTCTGCCACGATCTCTTTAGCGGCATAATGTTGGTGGCCAGAAGGTGATTTGGTAGACTGTTGCGCCTCGGGATAGTGATATCCGAGGCGAACATTAAATCTGCAAACGAGAATGGCGAGCAAAGCGGCGAGAACAATGGCAGGAAACATAGAAATCAGAGTCTTCCGCGATGGCCGAATAAAGGCCTTGGGAGCTGGCGCGTTCCTCCTGTTGAGTGCGCTGCTGATGGGTGTATATTTTTTTGGGCGATCCGGGCTCGATGCTCAAATTGCCCAGCTAGAAAACAATCAAGTTGCTTTTGAAGACCAATTTGAACGACAGCGTAGAACAATAGAAAGATTAGAGTTTCAGGTCGCGGAACTCAATTTAAGCGAAAGTGTCTCTGAACTTGCGGCAGCGGACCTTCAGGATGTTGTGATAAACCAACAAAGTAAAATTGCCCAGCTTGAGAATGAGGCAATTTATTACCGAAATCTAATGTCGCCGGGCGCGGGCGCACGGGAAGTGTTTGTGCATCGTATTGAGGTAGCGCCAGGACATCAGGGAGAGACGTTAAACTATCAAATCCTACTCACGCACGCGGACCCCGATGGCGGTAAGACAGCGGGTAGGCTAGGATTAAAATTGGCGGGCACGGTGGCAGAAGGCGAGACGTTGATCGATGTGGTTGACGCGGGCCTAGTGGATCATAGCGCTTTAGATTATGAGTTCCGGTATTTTCAGAACTTTAAAGGCGCCTTGAAACTACCTGAGGGCTTTAGACCGTCGTCCCTTCAGCTTGAAGTCACATCGCTAGCAGGTAAGTTGCTAGAACAGCAAGAGGTTGATGTTCAGATGGAGGACGTATAAATGAAAATGTTGGACAGGGTAAAAGGTCAGGACTCAGACAAGGTGTCTTTGATTGCGGAGAACTGTCAGTTTCAAGGGGAAGTGACCTTCAGTGCTCAACTGATTGTGAATGGGCGCCTGTCGGGTTTGGTGTCCGCTGAGGCTAAGGGGAGTTGTTTGACGGTTGGGGCGCGCGGAGAGGTCGTGGGTAATATTCAAGCGCCTAACATTACGATCAGCGGTTTGGTCAAAGGCGATGTGTATGCGACTGAACACATCGAGTTAACCGAAACAGCGAGAGTCTCGGGTAATCTGTTTTACCACTCTTTGCAGATGGCACGGGGAAGTCGATGCACGGGTAGTCTGCGGCAGTTAAAACCTTTGGAAATCAAGACGCTCATGGGAGAAGGAGCTCAGGTCTCTCGAAGTACTTCGGCCGGGCGTTTGGCAACCATCAAAGAGCAGCGTTTGCCCATCGATCAATCGGTTAACGAAAAGCAGGGAAAAGACTGAGGCACCTCGGTATTGTTATTTCAGCGTTGAAATGAACATAGGATTAACATGGATAGCTCAATAGAAACCTTAATCGGATTCAGTGAAGCCGCTGCGAAAAAAGCGCGACAATTAATTGAAGAAGAAGCCAACGCATCGCTTAATTTGCGAGTATTCGTGACCGGAGGAGGCTGCTCAGGTTTTGAGTACGGATTTACTTTCGATGAAGATCTTGAAGAAGATGACACTGCTATTGAGCAATCAGGGATCCGTCTGGTGATCGATCCATTAAGTTATCAGTATCTTGCGGGTGCCGAAGTGGATTTCAGAGAAGACCTCCAAGGTTCGCGCTTTGTGGTCAATAATCCAAATGCAAGCGTCACCTGCGGTTGTGGCAACTCCTTTGCGATCGCTTAGGACGGTTAAAAGCCATTGAATTATTCAGTGCCCGGGCTCTAACAAGGCTGCTGAAGGCATTCGTTTAGGTCGCATTGAGAGAGGCTAAGATCGATTGGGTAGCAATCTGGAAGGAGCCAAGCTCGCCAGCTGGAATCGGTTCGGCATTGGGCAAGCGAACGGTCCTTGGATTGCGGTGGACACCGTGGACAAGGAATTCGTAGTGAAGGTGGGGGCCAGTGGCCCAGCCGGTTGCGCCAACGTAGCCAATGATCTGACCCTGTTCAACCCGACTTCCCACTTTCAAGCCGCGACGAAATTTTGAAAGGTGGAGATACTTCGTGACGTATTGCTCCCCGTGTTGAAGCACAATAAATTTCCCTGAGGCTTCGTTTCTTTCAGCTTTAATCACTCGGCCTTCGCCAGCGGCAAGCACTGGGGTGCCCCGGTTTGCTGCATAATCAATCCCACGATGCGGCATTGTCTTGTTGTGAATCGGGTGCTTGCGATTTAGATTGAACGACGAGCTGACATAAGAGAAGTGAACTGGGTCCCGGATAAACGCTTTGCGTAGACTCTGTCCTGAGGGGTCAAAATAACCTTCCGCGCCTGCCTGATTTTGAAAGAGCAGTGCTGTGTGAGTTTCCTTGAGATTAATGAACTTAGCGCCCAAGAGTTTTCCCGTTCCAATGTCTTCACCTTTGATCGACAGGGCCTCGTAAATCAGGCTAAAGCGATCGCCTTCTCGGAGGTCAAGGGCGAAACTAATATCCCACTGGAAGAGACTCGCTAATTCCATAATTAAGCTGTCACTTAGGCCGGCCGCTTTCCCAGCGTGATAGAGCGATGGATTTTTCTTAGTAATTGTCCCGCGAAGGCTCTCGAGCCGAATCTCCGGGGATTCCTCCACCAGTGTTGCTGAAAATCCAGTCTGAGTCCGTTGTGCGACGAGGGTTCGAGCGGGGTCAATTTGGTAGTGCAGCGACTTGATGGCGCCGGAGGCATCACTTTGAACCTCAATCAATTGCCCAGGAGTCAGTTCTGCCAGTATTTTTGCAGGCTCAGTCGAGAGTATTCTTTGGAGGTCTCCAGCAGAGAGCTTGTTTCGTGCGAATATACTCGAGAGGTTATCGCCCGACCTGATTTTGATTCTAACTGGCGGCGGCATGTGCTGATCGAACTCGATCGCGTTTTTTTCAGGGTTTGTAGAAGTCGTAGTGGCGGGTGGATTGTTTTCGGCCTGAGGAATCGGGACACTGAGACTTTGCCGTTGAGACTGACCTGCAGGAATATTGTTGCTGTCGGTGGCTAGATCGAGGAGCCATAGCATTACAACGATGACAGCCAGGACTGCCACTAGTTTCAAATGGGTGATCGGGAATTCGCGCATTGTTGAGTTCAAGCACCATGAGTTCAGCACGCTGATGTTAAAAACGCTTTCGGTTAAAATCAATGCTGTTTATTGACAAGATTGCAGAGTCTCGAAGGATTCCCGGATGGGCAGTCCAGGGGATTACGAAATCGTGTGATAATGTGGACTCGGAGCGTTCAAAGCTAACGGGGTTTGCGGGTACTTGCAGAAGCGTTTAGCGCTCGCCCACCTACGGATTAAAGCGGAAAAATAGGCAGGTTAATGGAAAATCGATTGGAAACTGTAGAGGACAATCTTGTCGATGACCTCCAAAACCTCGAGTTGATTGCGCAGTTGAGCAATGAAGAGGCTTTACGTGCGCATCTCTCTGAAGGTTCCCGGACCGTGTATTGTGGTTTTGATCCGACCGCCGACAGTCTTCACATTGGTAACCTAGTCCCTTTGCTCGCGCTCCGTAGATTTCAAAACTATGGTCACAGGCCCATTCTTTTAGTGGGTGGTGCCACGGGTATGATCGGTGATCCCGGAGGAAGAACTACAGAACGAGAACTAAAGTCAAAAGCTGAGGTCAGTCAGTTTGTCGATAAAATTCGGGATCAAGCCAGTCGTTATCTGAACTTCGAGGGTGGCAGTAATGCGGCGCTTGTTGTGGACAACGCGGACTGGACCAACGAGGTTGATGTCATCACTTTTCTGAGAGACATCGGGAAACATTTCAGCGTCAACAGCATGATTCAGAAAGAAACAATCCGTCGCCGGCTAGAAGATGACGGCTCGGGGATCAGTTATACCGAATTCAGCTATATGGTGTTGCAGTCCTATGACTTTGCGGTGCTCTACAGAGACCATCAATGCACAATTCAGATGGGCGGTAGTGATCAGTGGGGCAATATTACGTCTGGAATTGATCTGATCAGGCGAATGGAGGGCGGTCAAGCGCATGCGATTACCTATCCGTTGGTGACAAAGGCTGATGGCACTAAATTTGGAAAGAGTGCAGACGGAGCTGTTTGGCTGGACCCTGATAAAACTTCGCCCTACAAGTTTTATCAGTTTTGGATGAATACCGCCGATGCTGACGTGATTCGTTTTATTAAAATTTTTACGTTCTTATCCTTTGATCAAATTATGGCGATTGCTGAGGACCATGAGGCACAACCCGAGCGTCGGTGCGCACATCAGCAATTGGCTGATGCGGTTACCTTGTTGGTCCATGGCGACGAGGCGCTTGCTGCGGCGCAGCGGATCACCCAAGCAATATTCTCGAATCAAATTATTGGATTGTCTTTGAGTGATTTTGAGCAACTCGCTCAAGATGGGTTACCGACTTTCCAAATATCGGATGCAGAGATGCTGTTGACTGAGGCGCTTTTCGAGAGCGGTTTGTCGGTCACGCCAAAAGGCGAGGTCACTCGAGGGCAAGCCAAAAAGCTTGTTCTCGGAAATGCAATATCGGTCAATGGGCATAAGCAGACATCAACCGACTTTGCTCTAGACCAAAAAAATGCTTTGTTTGGGCAGTTCCATCTGATTCAAAAAGGTAAGAAGCAGCACTTTTTAATGGTGCATCGGTGATCGAATAAGTTTGATTGTTGAATGATCGAGGGATGGCTCGGCTAAGTTTCGGTGAGACGGGTGGGAGCGGCTGAGCGTTTTCGTGATAAAGAGGGCAGGAAGAGATCCGAGGAGTGAAAGTTGGACGATCACATGTTCGGCGTCCCGCGGTGCAGATCGGTTGACGTTCGGTAGCATCTAGGTTTGTGGCGATGCCGCGTGGGTGTGAAGCCAGGAAAAGATTGGTGGAGCCAGGCGGGATCGAACCGCCGACCTCCTGCGTGCAAGGCAGGCGCTCTCCCAGCTGAGCTATGGCCCCAAAAGTTAGGCCACCAGTTTATCGGGGCCCGTCGAGTTTGTCTGCGTTTTTATCGGGTCGGT
>MDTB01009887.1_pt1 | contig 37041 bp, 28 predicted proteins | sample 811161 | NCBI WGS metagenome assembly MDTB01 (sample SAMN05326650, study PRJNA326480) | marine metagenome | isolation source: seawater | place: Mediterranean Sea | collected 2009 | reverse complement strand
TCCCCAACCGTTAATTCATAGATGATACGTTGCTCCGTTTCAACAATATCGACTTTTACTTCATCTGGTTTATCTACCAGTAGTTTTATTGCCTTTTCAATGAACTCTAACATAGCGTCCTCCATTTTTCTAACTGACTAATAAAATATTTTAAACCTTATTCTTCCTCCTGAGACGATTCATCTGATTCACTGATTTCAGGTTGCTCTAATATACTATTATCAGGCTGATCGTCACTCGTACCTTCATCAATCGAAGAAGTATCATTAGCTTCATTTGAAACTTCTTCTGCAACTTCTACTTCCTTTTTCTTAGCTACTGATTTTGCTTTCTGTTCATCTTTTTCAGCACGCTTCTTAAGAACATCTTCTCGATTCAATTCCCATTTTTTCATTTCTTTTTCAAGATCAGATGCATTCAACCCTTGCTGCATTAGATGCCAACGATGGCTCAATCCAGCACGGCGAAGTAATTTTTTTGCTGCATCAGTAGGTTGTGCACCTTCGCCCAACCAATGCAATATTCTTTCATCCTTTAGATCATATGAGTGATTTGGATCTATTGGGTTATACCAACCTAATTCTTCAATGGCTGCTCCATCACGTCGATTGCGTGAATCCATTGCAACCATTCTATAAAACGGTCTATTTCTTCTACCAATTCGCTTCAGTCTTATTTTTGTCGCCAATTTAATACTCCCTTAATTAAAATTAACCGAAATTAGCCATATTTGGCAATTTAAGCTTGTCAAAGTTTTTCATTTTTTTCATTATTTTTTTCAATTGAAAAAAGTTTTTAATCAGTGAATTAACCTCTTGTACTGATCTTCCACTACCATTTGATATACGTAATCTACGGCTTCCATTTATTTTTTTAGGGTATTTCCTTTCATCTATTGTCATTGAATTTATGATAGCTTCAGTCCACTTAATCTGCCGATCATCCATTTTAAAGTTTTTCATCACTTTTTTATTTGTTCCAGGCATTAGACTGAGTATCTGATCAATGGGTCCCATTCTCCTCAATTGTGTTATTTGGTCTCTGAAATCATTTAAATCAAATGAATTGCTGACAATTTTTTTATTAATTTTCTCTGACTCTTTTTCATCAAATAAACTTTGTGCCTTCTCAACTAGAGATACAATATCTCCGTAACCTAAAATTCGATTAGCAATTCTTACTGGATCAAATACCTCAAAACCATCTATAGATTCTGAGTTTCCTATAAATTTTATCGGTACACCTGTTGCTTCTTTGATGGATACTGCAGCTCCGCCTCTCGAATCTCCATCCATTTTAGTTAATATTATCCCGCTCAATTTTAAAGAATCATTAAAAGCAATAGATGATTTAACCGCATCCTGTCCTGTCATACTATCAACAACAAATAATATCTCATCTGGTGAATGCTGATTTGAAATATCATTTAATTCTTTCATCATTATTTCGTCAACATGAAGCCTTCCTGCGCTATCAATAATTACCAAATCAATATTTGATAACTTAGCCTTTTTTATTGCCTCTTTACATATTTTTAGAGGATCTTTACTTTCTGTTTTAAAAACAGGCACTTCAATATGTTTACCAATAGTTTGAAGCTGCTCGACTGCTGCTGGCCTATAAATATCTGCTCCAACTAGTAAAACAGATTTACCTGTCTTTTTCTGCATTAATGCTAGTTTACCTGCAGAGGTTGTCTTGCCAGCACCTTGCAAGCCTGCTAGTAATATAATGGATGGATAACTTTTCAGCTCTAGATCCTTCTTCCCTGAACCTAAAAGGATAGCCAGTTCGTCTCTAATAATTTTTATGAACTGCTCACCTGGTTTAATTGAATTCAGAACAGTTTTTCCAATTACTTTATCCTCTATTCTCGATATAAATGATTTTACTACTTTGAAATTCACATCTGCATCAATCAGTGTCCTTCGAATCATCCTAACAGTACTATTAATATTTGAATCTGTGATTTTTCCCAAACCTCGGATATTCTTGAAAATCAATTGAAATTGTTCTGTTATTTGCCCAAACATATTTTTAAAAGTACTTAATTAAATGAAAAATTAAAATTTATAAGATTTAGCTAATCAAAATTTGTTTGTTATACTTATACCAATTTGTCTAGGATCTGCGTAGCTCTCAAATAACTCATCAGGATAATCAGGTGGAACAAGTCCAAAGTAAAATCCACGGGTCGAGTATCTTTCATCAAGAATATTTGTACTCCAAAGAGTGAAAATAAAGTTTTTACCTACTTCTTTTGCAACTGAAAGATCTGTTACCATATGTGCATTGGATTCTTCATTGTGACTATCTGAATAATAGTAATTACTTTTATAACTAATCTTTAAAATACTTTCATATCCCCAAGTATTTCTGTGCTGCATATTTATTGAGCCACTTATTTTTGGAGCCATAGCTGCCTCTCTACTGCCACCAGTTGCCAGCTCATCATTTTCTATAGTATATGTAAACTTATCTACCCATGAATCCAAAAGTGATCCAGATATATTAATGGAAGTATTCTGGTTGAATTTTATTTTACTTTCAAGTTCAATCCCATCTATGGTCCCAGAACCTGCATTACTTGTGAAAAAGATAAAACTATTTGGATCTCCTTCAATCTGTTGGCTAGAAATTGATATTTGCTGATTTGCCCTAAGCCCATGGAATAGATTTATATTTGTATAAATTTTATCAGAAAAATACTTCATGCCAAATTCAAGGGTGCGTAACTCTTCGGGGCCATAATTACGGTTTTTATTATTAATGTAAGGTTGCTGATTTACACCTCCTGATTTATAGCCCTTTGCAATACTTCCAAAATAGTTCAAAGATTGGGTTTTTTTGAAAATAATAGATGCCCTATACCCATTCATATAAAAGCTATTACTATGTTTCACATTTGGTAAATCAATCGGCTCGTAATAATAATCCATCCCAACTGATTGGCCAGAATAGTCAATAGTATTTTTTTCAAGACGATAATTGGTAGTTAGTTTAATTTTTTGATTAATTTTCCAATCATATTTAAAGTATCCTGAATAAACCCCAAAATCATATTGACTGTTTGCATTATTGGATAGTCCTCCGAAAAGGTATCCATTTGCTTCATCTGATTCAATTAGATTTTTATAAAAAACGCCAAGGATGAGGTCATGAAATGACAAACGAAAATCTTGTGACGCACTTTTTCTTTCTTTGTCGTTCTTATCAAAAAATTTATATGACCAACCTTCTACCTGAGAATCAAACCCATGTTTACTATACCAGTATTGATCATTTGCCCAGTCACCGTCATATGAGTGGATTAAGTTTGTTTTAGTGTATGCTGAGATACTAGTAAACTTATATTTATTGCTGCTGTTTAGATTAATTCGAACTGAGCCACCAAATGTTTTCTGGCTATCTTCACCGTTATCATCTGAATAAGTATTATAATACGTATTATTGTCTGGAGCCCAAGCATCATAGCCATTATCTAATTCAGCATAAATGAGCGTACCGAGTACTTTTAAATTTTTTAGAGGTTCATAATTTAATTTTACTCTAATAAATTGCTCATCCTTTTTATTGGAATCACTCAACTCTCTAAATTTATTATATCTAAAACCATCTGATTGGAGAACTGAGCCTGAAAAACGAAACTGAAGATTATTGTTTACTGGCAGATTTAACATAGTCCCCAGGGATAAAAAGTTATCGGTTCCGCCGCTAAGCAAAGATTCCAATCTTAGACTATCACTTGGATTATTTGATCTAAGACTAATCAAACCAGCCAAGGAATTTGTACCAAATACTGATGACATTGGTCCTCTGAAAACTTCAATCTGATTCAAATCAAAGAGGTTTCCAAGCATCCCCAAACCGCTTAATTCCATGTCATCTAGAATAAAACCTACTGAAAAATTGGGAGCACCTTCACCAAAATATTGACTCCTCTCTCCAATACCACGTATTTGAAAATACCTTGGCCTACTTGTTCCTCCCGCCCAATTCAGGTTGGGAACTTGATTGGTTAAGGTTTGAAGGTGGTCATAGGATAATCTTTTGAGTTCACTTTGGCTGATAACAGATGCATTGTGACCTGATTTATGAATGGACTCCTCATTCAAGCCACTATAAACCACAATCTCCTTAACATCAATTAGCTTTGGAACCAAACGGATTACCATACCATTTTTTGCTTTTTTTGATATTGTTTCATATCCAACATGAGAAAATATAAGTGGATCCTTTGTTGCGACTTCAATACTAAAAATACCATTAGCATCAGTTGATATTCCCTTTTCACCACTAACCACATTAACTGATGACAATGGTTTGCCAGTTTTAGAATCAACTACATTTCCTGTTATTTGTGAAAACAAATAGTGAAAGGAAAAAAAGAGATATAAAGTGATATATAAATAAGATTTGTGAAACATTATTAACTCCCTACGCTGGCATTATCCAGTTCAGGTCAATGGGTTTATTCTCAGCCATTAGATAATTAACAGCACCCCTGACTACCGTTAATATAAATTAAACATATCTAATTTTTAAAGTGCTCTTTAGGCAAATTTGGTGTGAAATTAAGTTTCTCTTATTCAAAGTTTAAAAGGAGTAAAAAATGTCAGAGCATTCTTCCAGTCTACCAGAATTAAACCTAAGAGTAATTTTGATTGGAGTTTTTCTATCTGTGGTAATGGGGGCAGCTAATGTTTACTTAGGTTTAAAAGCAGGTATGACAGTTTCGGCTTCTATCCCAGCGGCAGTGATTGGAATGGTAATGTTGAGGCAAATAAGAGCATTAAACAAGGAATCAAGTGCAGGATCTATCCTTGAGGCAAATCAAATCCAGACCGCTGCGTCTGCAGGTGAATCACTAGCAGCAGGTATCATTTTCACAATGCCTGCATTGATCCTCATTGGAGTATGGCAAGAGTTTGATATGATGCTCACCACTGTAATTGCATTCACTGGTGGTTTATTAGGTATTCTATTTATGATACCGATGAGAAAAGTATTTATAGTTAGGAATGAAGATAACCTTCAATATCCAGAGGGTTTGGCTTGCGCGTCAGTACTCGAAGCTGGGCAAGAAATGGGCAGCTCAAATAGTGCAAGTTTAGTTGTAAAAGGAACCCTTATTGGTGGATTATTTAAAATCCTAATTTCATTTTTTGGAATATTAAAAGGGGTTTTAGAGGGAGCAGTTTTGGTTGGAAATAGAATCTTCTTTTTTGGAGGAGATATTTCGCCAGCATTATTAGCAGTTGGTTTCATTGTGAGATTAAATATAGCAGTTCTTATTTTTATCGGAGGATTTTTAGGGTGGCTAGTAGGAATACCATTGCTAGGAAGCGGGCTTGAATTTGCGGAAGATCCATTACATGGAGCTTCCACACTTTGGTCAACAAAGATTAGATATATTGGTGTAGGCGCCATGGTAATTGGTGGATTGGCTTCAATATTAAAGGTTAGAAAAGGTTTAGCTGATGCTGTAAAAATCCTTATTGATACCCAAAAGGGCGATAATCAAAATGAAATTCCTAAGAACCAGCGGGACCTTCCGGCAGGTGCCATAAACATATTTTCCTTACTTGCAGTATTGCTAGTTGGATTTGTTTATTACAATATAACTGGTAGTACTGGAATTACCATATTAACGACTTTCATAATGATAATAATGGCTTTTTTCTTCACTGCTGTAGCTTCATATATAGTTGGATTAGTGGGGAATTCTAATTCCCCAGTATCGGGGATGACAATAACGGCAGTATTGTTTACAGGAGGGATGCTGTACGTTTTTGGCTTTTCTGGAACAGAAGGAATGGTTGCAACTCTTGGAGTCGCTGCAATTGTTTGTTGTGCCGCTTGTACATCAGGAGATGTATGTAACGATCTTAAAACTGGCCAAATAGTTGGATCAAGACCCTACAGGCAACAAATCATGCAAATAATCGGCGTTGGTGTTGCCTCATTAGTGATGGCACCCATACTTCAATTACTTCATGAAAATACTCCTGGAGGAATTGGAGGAAAAGAACTTGCAGCACCTCAAGCTGGTTTGTTTGCTAGTCTTGCGGATGGGTTTTTTGGAGATGGAAATCTTCCATTGGATATGGTAACCATTGGAGCTGTTTTAGGTATTTTAATACTAACCTTAGATTATTTTTTATTTGATAAAAACAAACCTGGCAGATTTAGACTTCATCTCATGCCCATTGCTGTTGGAATGTACCTACCGTTTGGACTTTCTACTCCAATTTTAATTGGTGGTTTGCTTGCATATTTTTTAACAAAAAGATCTAAATCTGCATATACAGATGATCATGTGCTACAAAATGGTGTTCTGTTATCTTCAGGATTAATTGCAGGAGAATCATTGATGGGGATTTTACTAGCACTATTTGCGAGTGCTGGTATAACGAGCATAAACCTTGGTCTCCAACCAGGTTTGGTTACTGGGCTCACATTTTTGAGCGCGGCGGGTGTGATTTGGTGGCTTTATAAAAAGAGTGCAATACAAAATTAATTTTTATGGGATCCATTTCGAAAGAACTACTTTTACAATTACCTAAAGTAGAATTGCACTGTCATCTAGATGGTAGCTTGAGAATTAGTTCAATTTTAGATCAAGCAAAAATTGATAATGTAAAGCTACCATTTAAAAATTATGATGATTTAACTGCCTACTTTAAAATCGATGAAAATCGGGGCTCTCTTGAAGACTATATAAAACGGTTTGATATTACGTTATGCGTTATGCAGACCCCCAAAGCACTTTCCAGATTTGCTTATGAACTGATTGAAGATGTATCAAAGGAGAATGTTCGTTATATTGAAGTACGCTATTCTCCAATACTACATACCAAGAAAGGCATGGCTTTGGAAGAAGCTCTTGAGTCTGTGCGTAAGGGGTTAAAAAGAGGAAAAAAAGACTTTGGTGTAAAATCAGGAATTATTGTTTGTGGAATAAGACATATTTCACCAGAAGCATCACTAAAATTAGCAGATCTTGCAGTTAGGTATAAAAACCGTGGAGTGGTAGGTTTTGATCTTGCGGGCTCTGAAGAAAATTTCCCTGCAAAAGAGCACAGAGAAGCATTTTATTTAATAAGAAATAATAATGTTAATGCCACTATTCACGCTGGGGAGGCATATGGGCCATCATCTATACATCAGGCAATACATCAATGTGGCGCAAATAGAATAGGACATGGAACAAGACTAAAGGAAGATAAAAGCTTGATGGGCTATGTGATAGATCATCGCATTACCTTAGAAATATGCCTTACGTCTAACTGGCAAACAAGGAGTATACCTTCCCTGTTTTATCATCCTTTAAAATATTATTATCAAAAAGGCATGCGGGTTACTTTAAACACAGATAATCGCCTAATTTCTGATACAACGCTTACAAAGGAATTCTTTCTTGCACATCGTTTATATCAATTCAGTTTAAATGATTTTAGAGAGATAACTATTATTGCGATGAAAAGCGCATTTCTCAGGCACCAAGATAGAATTAAGATGATAAAGGCTATCGCAGATGAATTTGAAGATAATTTTGGCTTGTATGGAGATTTTGCTAAACCAAGATAATTTATTTACTTTTTTATTACTGTGACCTTTTCTTCATGGCGAGAGCCATCTTTACCATAAATGAGTAGTAAATAGACACCGGTTGAAACATAATCACCATTTGAATCCCTACCATCCCAAGATATTTGGTCACCATCATTCTCCACCCCTGAAGTTTTAATATGCCTTACTACCTTTCCACCTAAGGTAGTGATCATCATAGAGGACTCATAAATAAGGCCACTCACTGTCATTTTCTTTTGAGATGGGATATGAAAAGGACTTGGAAATATTTTTACATTTGCATAGTCAGTCTTGGGATTTCCAAACGGTATTCTTAAAATGTTAACACCCTTACTCGTAGCAATGTATGCAAGGTTTCTTTTATTATCAAAGTCAATGTCTCTAACTTCATCCGATAAAATAGGGCTATTACTTGTCCTAAATCCATTTATGTCTGGCCAATAGGCTGTATTATCCAATAGTACATGTATACCTTGAGTAGGGGAGAATGTCCAAATATTGCCATATGAATCGACTGATATTCCTGAACCATCTCCGAAAGATATATTAGGAAAATATGAATATAGATTTTCACGAATAACTGGGTCATAATTATTTTCTAAATCATAGTAGTTAAGCCCAGATGGAGTTAAATAGTATAACCTATCATTATTGGCCAATCCCAATCCCCAAACCGTACCTGAATAATTAATAATATTCCAAAAAAAGTCCATTGGCTCATGAGCACTACCTTCATATGTTAAAACAGAGATCCCACCATTTGGATAGATTCCTAAATTAGCCTCTTCAGCCTGGAATGCAGATACCCAAGACCTCCCCCAAGTGTCAAAAACAATTGATGATGGAGATTGACTAATTTTGGTAGATGTTTCTGATGAACCAAAATGTTTCCATGTTCCATTCAAAGATCTTACATGGATTGGATTATTACCATTAATACAATATGGATTTACAATCCAAAGGTTACCCTCATCGTCAAATTCAATATCAACGGTCACCTGATATGGAATAGAGTTGTTTGAGGAGGTATGATAGCTAAGAAATGTTGTGTCAATTGTTGTAATGTTATTAGGATCATCAACATCAATAATAATTACTCCCCCGCTATATCTTGGAGGATTACCTGAATAGACTCTAGAGCCTCGAATTGCACAGTAAACGAGTCCATCAGGCCCTTGCTCAATATCTGCAATATATTCACCAAAATCATATCCAACAGTATCTGCAATAAAATAGTTAAAGTCTGAATGATCACCAATTGATAAAGTACCACTAGTCTTAATCTCAAGAATATTCCTCCATCCAATGCCATTATATATTGAAATACCATTGCCACTACCACCAACTAAACGCCCATCGTTTAAAACTGCTATCGCAGAAAAATTACCTGTCGATGGGGTATTGGGAATAAATCTATCAACTATGAAATCAGAATTGTTTTCCTGAATTATAATCAAACCCTCTTTTGAACAAGCAAATAACTGTTCATTTTTAAAAATAAAATTAGATACTTGGTATTTATCAGTTACCAATTGGTTTTCTGATTCGTTTTTAAAATAAATTTTATTTCCATCAGTAAACCACTTCCCCATAGAGTAAATAAAAATATTACCCAATAATTCAAAGTTAATAGTATTTGTTTCTTCAGTAAGTTCACCAGAAAATATTTCATAATCATAAATTTTATCATTAGTGGTAAATGATAAATCCTTGCCAACTAATTGCATAGATGTTACGCTCATATAAATATCTTGTAATTCAAGTGTCCAATTATTTGGATCTTTAAGGTTACTTACAACATTGCCGCTATATAAACCATTTGTCATACCAAGATAAACTTTGGAATCACTTATAGCAAAACAGTTAATACTACCGGCTGAGGTTGGATAATTTCGATAAGAGTCACGATATTCCCACTGATCACTATAAACAAATTTCATTAGGCCTTCTTCTTGACCACTACGATATAAAACCCAACAGGTTTCATTAATGAATTGAATATCTAATATTTCACTTAAACCAAAGTCAAAAATAGCAATAGATTGTTTTTTTGAAATGTCATAAATCTGTAAAAACCCAAAAGGACTTTTACCCCCTATCCACAGGTTTGACATGAAATCAACTGCAATTACTGAAAGATCAACTCCCTCGATTCCATCAAGAGTTGTATGAACATAAAATTCATTGTCATCATTAATTTCAAAAATACCGCCGCCTGTTGCTGCGTATAGTTTATTTTCAATAAATGTAATATCGCGAAAATCAGTAACTGATGTTAGAGCTTCCCATTCTCCCACTCTTGATTGCGCTACAAGAAGTGAAAATAGAATGGAAGTTAGAATATTTACTTTTTTAATAGATGTACTCCAATTTTTTTAAGAAACTATTTCTTAAAATGTGATAAAACTTTACCTTTTGTCTTTAAAATTTTCAACCCAATTTTGCTAATATGAAACAATATTTCATCATACTTTTATTTACTTCTACAATATTTGCTGGAGGAAAGGTTCCATTCACAATTGATATTCGCCCTCGGGTCATTGATGATGCTAAGATCTTAGTAAATGTTGAGGTTACAAATCACATAGGCCGCCCAGTTGACTATTTAGAGGGATTTATTGCTGAATTTTCTTTTGATAGGGTGATGAAAAGTGAGAAGAGAATGGTTCTCATATATAATTATGAACCAGCACTGCAAACAGGTTTTTCAACAGCAAAAACAATCTCATATGATCTTAATTCAGAAAAACCCTCAATATTTGAATTCAGTATTTCAAAAGTGAAATTTGCAGGAGAAAATCGGGTATTCGCATGGCATCCGAAATCTGGATTTATCCGCATTGATTAGTTCAGTTTTTATTGTGTTTAATTAACTTATCTTCCAAAAGTTTACCATAATTTAAAGTGTCAAGGTTAAGAATGAGGTCATTAATCCACCTTCTCGTAGACTCTATATAAAACTCTATATTTTCAACAGGGACTCTTTCTGCATACATATTTGCTATCAAAATTGCCGAAGGTATAGGAATATATCTATTCAACGGATCTTGATAAAAATAATCAAGGTTTTTAATTAGCTCTCTAATAGTAAGATAGTCAACGGTTTCACTAAAAACTTCATCCGCCAATTCATTATTGGTACTCCATGTTTTTAGATAATAATTCAACCTGCCATCCAAAGCACCATTGAGGTATGCACTCTTTATTTTAAAGGTCAGTTGTGTGTTAAAATCAACTGAGTTAGTGATACGGTTCCAGTCACGCCCATCCCAAAAAAGTTTATTTTCATTGGATGTTGCAATATTATTTAAAAGAAAAAGTACGATCATAAATTGAAAATATTTCTTAATTTGGTAAAAACTAATCATTCGATATTGAGACAGTCTTAATATTTACAAATTCCATCATTCCGTGAATTGAAAGTTCTCTTCCATATCCTGATTCTTTTACTCCACCGAATGGGACTCTAGGATCTGATTTTACAAAATCGTTTACAAAACATGCACCAGCATTAATTCTTGTCTTAGCTATAATCTCTCCTTTTTTAATATCCTTTGTGAAAATTGCTGCACCTAAACCAAATGGAGTATTATTGGCAAGGGCAATGGCCTCTTCCTCATTCTCCGCCATAATTAATGATAAAACTGGTCCAAATATCTCCTCATCAAATGCAACCATACCCGGTTTAACGCCTGCAAGAAGGGTAATCGGATAAAAGGCACCTTTTAATTTTGGAATAAAACCACCAAGTATAAGTGAAGCACCAGAATCAATAGAACTAGTTACTTGCATATGCACTTCATCCCTAGCACTTAAGGAAACCATAGGACCTATATCTACATTATCTCTAGGGTCCCCCATTATTTTTTTTGGTAAAATTTCTTTAAATCGATCTAAAATAGAGTCATAAACAAATTTTGTTGCAATTATTCTTTTAGCAGATATGCAACTTTGACCGGCATTCAAGATTCTACCATTAATGCAGGCATTTACGGCCTTATCTATATCAGCATCTTCTAGAATAATGTAGGGATCACTTCCACCTAGTTCTAGTACTGTTTTCTTTAAGTATTGACCAGCGACTTTTGCTACTGATCGCCCGACAGGAGTGCTTCCTGTAATCGTAACTGCTGCAACTCTAGAATCTTTTATAATATGTTCTACATCCTTCCCTGGAACTGATACATTGCGGAAGATATTTTCTGGAAAACCTGCCCTTTTAAAACAAGATTCTATTGCAAAACCACATCCTTGAACATTTGAAGCATGTTTTAAAATGGCACCATTACCTGCCATAATTGTTGGAATAGCAAATCGGAAAACCTGCCAAAAAGGAAAATTCCATGGCATAATACCAAGTATGATTCCAAGTGGTTGGATTGTGATAATATATTTTTGAATACCATCATCGATTATTTTATCTTTCAAAAATTGTCTAGCATTTTCATAATAATATTCACAAAGCCAAATACACTTTTCAATTTCACTCTCTGCTTGGGAAATAGGTTTCCCCATTTCATCTGCCATCAAAACTGAATATTCAATTTTCCCATCTTTTAATACGCCAACCATTTCATTTAAGCAATCTAACCGAAATTCAAGACTTACCTTGCTCCAATTAAGCTGCGATAAATGTATAGTTTGAATTATGTCATTAACTTTGGACTCGGTTAGTTCATCATATGATGCAATTTCTTGATTTGTTGATGGATTTATAGATTTCAGTGGCATTTTTTAAAGTCAAATTTATAAGTTCTAGAACTAAACAACCAACTTCGATAAGATAAAAAAATGCTCCTATAGGAGCATTTTTTATCTAGAATAATTTTATTTTTTAATTATGCTTCAATTTCCGGTTTTACATTAAGAATGACCGGACGACCAGTATCCTTGTCTAGAGGCTTGTACTCAGGTACTAGAGTTGAAAGAGTCTCTCTTAGTTGATCGTTATTAAATTCATTACCATTTAATTCACCTGCCATGATTTTGTTTGTTATATCATTTATCTTATTTGGCCTCAAAGTAGGTCTAATTTGCAAAATCTTATCATGTAGGGTTTTCTGGACACTTTCAGTATCATGAGATAATTCTTCATGTTGCTTTTCTCCAGGTCGAGCACCAATAAAACTTATTGGAATATCAATATCCGGTTCCAATCCAGATAATTTAATTAGCTCATTTGCAATATCAAGAATTTTAATCGGTTGCCCCATGTCAAGTGCAAATACTTCACCTCCTTGACCTAAGCTTCCAGCCTGAATAATTAATTGGGCCGCTTCTGGAACAGACATGAAATATCTCTCCATTTCTGGATCAGTTATTGTAATTGGTCCTCCTGCTTTTATTTGCTCTTGAAATATAGGAATTACACTTCCACTACTTTCTAAAACATTCCCAAAACGAACTGCCATAAATCTTGTTGAAAACTTACCGTCAGCACCCTGGCATATTAATTCAGCCAAACGCTTAGTAGCACCCATCACATTAATTGGTTTGACCGCTTTATCTGTGCTTACTAGAATAAATCTTTCAACATTATGCTCTATTGATAATTTTACAAGATTTGAAGTGCCATGCACATTGGTTTTTATAGCCTCCCATGGAAAAGCCTCTTGCATTGCAACATGCTTATAAGCAGCAGCATGAAATACAACTTGCGGTTCGTATTCACTGAATATCTTAGATAAAATCTCTTTATCACGTATATTAGATAAGAGTGGTTTTACTAAGACATTTGTTTCCTTGTGTAGTATTTCACGTTCAATATTAAATAAATTATACTCACTATTATCTAACATTACCAAAAGCGCTGGCTCGTATTTTAAACATTGGCGAACTAATTCTGAACCAATGCTACCACCAGCACCAGTGATTAAAATTCTTTTCCCTTTTATGTATTTGGTTATGGAATCATTATCAATTTGGACTTCATTTCTTCCTAATAAATCAATGATTGATACCTCTCTTAACTGATTTATTGATAACTTGCCTGATAGAACATCATTGACTGATGGCAAGGTTCTAAATGGTTTACCTGCTTTCTTACAAATTTCAATTATCCTATATAAATCTTCTCTGGCAGCATTGGGACAGCATATTATAGCTTCATCATAATTTGAGATATATTCAGACAAATCTGAAATTTTACCCATTATTTTTACACCATGTATTGATTTACCGTGAATAGACTTATCATCATCCAAAAAACCTATGGGATTCATCCTATGTTTTGAGTCATTTAATATTTCTTTACATATGAATTCTCCAGTTGTACCAGCACCTATTATCATTACTCTGTTATCAAGTTCTATTCGATATGGTTTAGGATTAATTAAATGTGAATATATTAGTCGAATACTTATCCTGGACATGCTCGTAAAACCAATTGTTAATATGAAATCAATAAAGAAGATTGAGCTTGGTATATCATGGAAACCTCGAAAGTAACCAATCAATGCAATTATAAACAGTGAACTAAATGCATTTGCCTTAATGATGTTAAACATGTCAACAAGACTGGTATATCGCCACATACCTCTGTACATCCCTTGAACAGAAAAAACAGTTAATTTTACTATTAAAAACAATACTAAAATCTGAAATATGTTTTCACTATACAGGACCGGAGGCACAGTAAAATCATTTCTTATAAATGTTGCAAAAATAAAACCAATTAAAATTGAAATTATATCAGAAAAAACCAGCATTCGAAAGTTTCTTGCTGTGGGCTTATTAGGTTTTGTTTTTCTAATACTTTTGAGTTTTACATCTTCAATCGTATCTCTAATACCTAAATCACCATTATCTTGTATCCTTAAAAGCTTTATGATTAGGTAATGTCCCATCTTTTTGGGAATAAATAGAGAAAGTATTGTGATACCAACTAATTTGAGATCTTCAAAAAAACTTTTTTTATTTACATAATATTTATCTAGAGCAACTTTTATGTTTAAAATATTGTTATAAGGATCCTCTGAATCAATCATTGACCAAATCTCTGATTCGTTTCTAAAAAGTATTGATGAGTATCCGGAAAGGCCTGGTTTAATCTTATCCAAGAAAAAGAAAGATTCCTTATCAACAAATTCAGGTACTTCAGGTCTGGGACCAATAAAACGCATATCCCCTTTTATAACATTAAAAAATTGTGGCAATTCATCCAATTTTGTTTTTCTTAAGAACCTACCCCAATTCGTTACTTTTTCTTCATTTCCATTTTGGAATAAATGATTTTTAGAATCGTTATTACGCATTGTGCGGAATTTATATATTATGAATGGGTTAAAATTTTTTCCTATCCTTTTCTGTCTGAAAATAATAGGTCGCCCTTGAATGATCAAATTACAAACCGCAATACTCACCAGTAAAGGAGATAAAAATAGTGCTAGGACAAATGCAGTAAATCTTGATATAAATTCCATGTTCCGAAAATTTGTTCGTTTTTTTTATAATTCCAATAAAAAATTGATACAAGGTGACACATATCACATAAACTTAAAAAAACAATATTGCCAAATTATAATAAAAAAATCAATATAATATAGATGATTATTTTGAATACATATCATATAACTCTGTAATGCTGTTAATAATCTGATCAAGTGATGAGTCTGATAGATTAGGGTATATCGGCAAAGAAATAATTGATTCATATAATAAATTCGCCCTTGGAAAATTGTCGATCTTAAATTGATATTTACTTTTATAATATGATAATTGATGTAAGGGTTTATAATGGACAGCCAATCCAATTCCTTTTTTATTCATTTTTTCAATGAAAATATTTCTTGTTATTGACCACTTATCAAGATCCAGTCTAATTACAAATAAATGTTTGGAGTGCCCCTTTAAAACTTTTGGTAGATAAATACTATCAATATGATTAAGACCATTCATATATTTTTTTACAATTTCATCACGTCTTAACTGCCACTTTTCAATCTGATTCAATTGCCAGAGTCCGAAACATGCTGCGTAATCTGTTAAATTATATTTATATCCCATCTCAACAATATCATATTCCCAATTACCATCCTTTTTAAATCTATTCCACCCATCTTTTGTGATTCCATGAAGTGAAAGTTTTTTAATCCTTTTTGCTAACCTTTCATTATTAGTAGAAACAGCTCCACCCTCTCCACCTGTAGTCATATTTTTATTAGCATAGAATGAAAATGCAGCTGCATGATCAGTCTTACCAATTTTTATTCCATTATATTCTGTCTCAAGTGCATGTGCAGCATCTTGTAATACAAATAAGTTATATTTAGTAGCAATTTCCATAATATTTTCTAAATCAACTGGTTCTCCTCCGTAATGCATAGGAACGATAGCTTTTATAGATTGATCATTTTTGACAAGATCTTCAATTTGATTTAAATCAATTAAAAATCCATTCTCTGAGCTATCAACAAGAATCGGATCCATTCCTAAATATTCTCCACACTCTATTGTGGATGCAAAGGTTAAAGTTGGGATTATGAACTTGTCATTTAAACCGAATCCTTTTGCAGCAAGTGAAAGATGTAGTGCAGCAGTGCAAGAATTAACTGCTACTACATATTTAACATCAAGATAATTGGTTAATTTTTCTTCTAGTTTGTGAACTTGTGACCCCGTTGTTAACCAACCAGAGCGCACAGACGTTGAAAATATATCTTCAATGTTTTCGGGGATATTTGGTTTGTGGAATGGAATGTCAATCATAAGTATCCGTTAGCTCCATAATAAATATCAAATCCAATATTCCACTCAAAATTTTTACCAAGTTTATTTGATTTATTATATTCTAATTTTATATGGGTAGAGATGTTTGGCCTCCACCAATATTGTACCTTTGAGAAAATAAAATTAATGTTTTCTACTTCCCCACTTGGAAATGGCTCATCAAAATAGTCAGTGTAAGGTTCATATAAGCTTTCAATAAAATTCTTTTCACCTAAACTTTTAAGACCGATGTCTAAATCAGTAATTATCATTTTTTTATAAAGCCAATCAAAACCTATTTTTATTTCTCTGGTATCGCTGCCTGCTTGCCATCCTAAAGGACTATTTCTTTGAACAAAATTATTGTGCCCTTCTTCATGCCTAAAAGTATTTGTCCCAACACTGATAGTTGAAAAATGGTATTTAATATATGAATTATCAATCTTTGATGGGAAATATACTACTTTAAAAGAGTGAGCTCTAGCAGAGCCTTTTCCATTTTCTTTTTGCTCATTATCTAAAATGAATTCATCGAAGAGATAGTTTAGCGAGAGTCTTAGATTCCTTTTAAATAAATAGTCCAAAGAGAGTTGCCACACTCCGTTTCCATTATCAGTTCCTTGATTATTTTGTCGATCATTGAGTTCTACCTCAAGGTGAGTAGTGATTGGATTGAGGTATGAAAAATCAATTGGTCTATTTAGTCCAGAATAAATAACTATTTCGGACAAGCCGATTAATAAATTTGTATTGTTATTCCATTCAATTCCTCTTCCGGTAATATATCTGTTAACGAGTGAGGAGTCTGATTCTAAATACCCATGAAAGTACCTTACTCTTAATTTTCTAAAATCTAAGTCTAACATTCCATAATCGTAAGAGTTTGATTTTTCACTCAAAGCTAATTGGATATCATCGCCTGCTCCCCAACTTTGCCTACCTCTTCCATATTGCAATATAATCCAATCATTTTCATAGGCTATGCCTGAAATATCTGTTTCTCCTGATGAGAAACCATATCTTTCAATATCTCTTGGAATTCCAGAGTACCCAGAAAAATTCTCTGGATTATCTACAATGCGAGGATAAAGATAACCATGAAAATTTTTCTTAAATGTGAAATGTCCATGACCGTATAACATTTTTTGGTTGTTAGTAAAAAATATTCCAAATCTAGATGAGATTTTCAAAGAATCAGATTCTGAATGATTATGTTCAAACCTTCTATATCCGAATGTTGAATTATCACTCCATTTTTGATCGATATAAAAGTTATACCTCATAAGCTTATATTCTAAAAATGTATTAGGAATAGGTTGAGAATACAAATCCAAATGTACGAATGATGTTACTAGAACGAAAAATAGCAGTTGTTTATGCATTTACTTTAAGGGAAAAGTTTTCCTTTTTGAAAGAATTATCCACAACGCTTGATGCTCTCCATCTATTCGCAAAAAAAACCAATCCAGCTAAAAAACCAATGCCATATGACAGGTGCATGATAAAATAAATAACAGGCAATAAGAACAATGACTTGGATTGACTTCTTATTGATTCGTATATTGAAAAAGATATATTCATAAAAAGGTATATACCTCCAAGAAAAAAAATTGGCCAAAGTATTTTTTGATAAATGGCAATTACTACAAATAAAATTAAGGTTAAAACAAATATAGCTGGTACAAAATGCCTCAATGAAAATATTGACTTTATTTTTTGTATGACCCTGACTTTATAAAAGCCATAGTAAAAGTACTGGCTGAAGAGTTTAAGTATAGAATTTCGTACATAATATATTGATTTAATGGAAGGGTCAATCCAGATTTTCCCCCCATTTTTAACTATTCGATAATTAAGCTCCTCATCTTGATTACGAATTAGCTCTTCATCATAGGCTCCTACTTTCAAGAACTCAGCTCTTTTATAAGCTCCAAAAGCCAAAGTATTAACATATTTCCCTTTACTTACGCCTGTTCTGAATGATGCCCCACCGGCACCAAAATATGAGCATTGTGCAACAGATATATTTTTACCGATAAAAGTATTTGAAAAATGTTTTGTAGGACCACCAACGCAACTAGCATTTTTTTTATGTAACATTTTTATGGAGTTGTTTATAAAATCAGGTTCTAGTGTGGAATGCCCATCTACTCGAATTATAATATCACCCGTAGCATAGCTTAGAGCTTTATTAAATCCAACAGGGACAGTTCTAGCATTATTTCTAATTAGTTTGATGTATCTATATTGTTCTTGAAATTGTTTAACTATATCCAATGTCCCATCATTTGATAACCCGTCTGAGATAATTATTTCCAAATCACCATTAAATTTTTGATTAATAATTGATTTTAATGTTTTTTTGATAAAATACTTTTCATTTCTAATAGGAAGAATTACGGATACTTTCATTTTTGATATATCCCGGCATATATGTAGTGCCATGAGCTAGGAAATATTTGATCAAATTTCATATCAAAATTTTTTCTAAACAACTTTCCCAAATATCTATTGCTACCTAATAATCCAAATGAACAAAATTGGGTGCGGCTAAAAATTTTGGATAAATTTCTAAAGTTATTTAAGCTTGGATAATTCCAATTATTTTTCCCAGCTCCATATCTATTCCTATAAATTTGATGAAGAATTGTTCCTTTCATATTCTCAATAAATAGACATTCACCATTCTTCTTAAGTGATTTTTTAATTTGTTCCATGACAACAATTTGTTTTTCAAAAAAATTATTACGGCCAATACCACCGAGTAAGGATTTAAAGATTATAAAGTCAAAGTGATTTTCGTAAGGAATATCCTGTGCATTAATAATTTCGAATCTAACTTTTTCTTTATACAATTTATTCAAAACTAGAGATCCAGGTTTAATGATATCACTGCAAATTGCTTTTGCACCATTATGAGAGGCCCACATTGAGAGAGAACCTTCTCCGCCTCCCAACTCTAATACATTTTTATTTTCGAAGTCAGCTGTTTTATTTTCATCAAGAAAGTTAAGAGCCCTTGTCCAATTAGTTTTATCCCAATTAATATATTGAATGTTTTTCATCGGTGGCATTCATTTACATATAATCTTTTATAAAATTTGTATAATTTATTATTCATTCTCCCTCCAGTGTAGGCTGTAATTCCCTTAAACGAAAGATTTTGAGTTTTGGTGTTAGTACTCTTAATTACTAACGATGCAATTTCTTGAGGATCTCGGGTTTTAACAACAAAACAGTTTGGATATAATTTTGTTAAAATTTTTACATCTCCTACATCTGTTGATACAACTGGTAACCCGCAAGCAAGTGCCTCTTTAACTATTACAGGGGCACCTTCAGAATATGATGTCATTAGCAAAACTTCAGATGAATTCATGTAATCAATAATATCATCGTGAGGAGCATAGTCTAATTTTATTATTTCAAATGATTCATCTAAGATTTTCATCACTTCATTAGCTAAAAAGTATCCTTTTGCATTTTGAGAATAATTGCCTGCAAAGAGCACATATTTTTTCCTTTTACTTAAGCCAAGCTTATTTTTTGATTCAATTTTATTCAAAGGCCGAAACTTTTTTTCGTTGTAGCCCATTGGTAAAATAATATTTGTCTCATTAATGATTTTTCTTGGAACGGATCTTAAAAGTCTCTCAGAAACAAATATATTTGCTTTAGAAATATATGTTGATAGCCTAGAAAAGAAGATTAAAACATAAGCTTTGATTATTAGTTTCCCAGATTTATCGATTACTCCTTGTAAATCACTCCCATGGTATGTGGTTATAATTGGAATCCTATGATTATAAGCAAAGATAGTATTAAACCCCCAATGGCAGTGAATAAAATCATATCTTTTTGTTCTAATTAATAGTCTAAGAGATATTACAGATTTAATTCTGGAGATTATTGAACCATTGGGAAGTTTAAAAATAGTTATTCCAACGCCCTTTTTCATCAAAAATGATACTTGATCTTTTAACCAAGGAACATCGTTCAACCTATCTTTTTGAGGATATTCACTTGTGACAATTAGAATTTTTATTTTATATCACCTATTTGATCAAAATTGAACCTAGAAAAAGCGAATCCAAATAGCATACAAGGAGCAGCTAATCTTGTTGCTGAATGGATCATGAATAGTAAACTCCATGATACTATTGTTAAGGAAATACTTCTATAAAAACCTTTTTTATTTTTAATTATGCTTATAATCAATGATATTAATATGAAAAGAGTTGAAACACCAAAAATTCCATGTTCTGCTAATAGCCTTGTATATTCTGTATGAGAATGTCTATAGTTTCCATAATTCTCTAATCTGTATTTCCTTGATTGACCGGGACCAATCCCAAAGTATGGATTTTTTCTAAATGCATCCAATTCGGTAGAAAGGATTTCTTCACGACTTGATAAATCTGCGTCAGAGAATCGAGAGATTACTGAACCGCGAGAAATATTATCTAAAAATGGGAAAATGAAATAATAGAAAGTAAGAATTATAGGCAATGTTCCAGCAATTAATCTAAATTTCTTTTTTGTACTGGTAATTTGAAAGAAATAAAAAATAAATATTGATAAAATAATGTTCCAAAAACCACCTCTACTGTGAGTAAGAACTGTTTGAATTATTAAAATTATTCCAAGGAACTGGAAGATAGTTTTTTCTCTTTGTTGACCAACATGAACAATTAAGAATGCAAACAAAGCTCCTAAACCTAATATGTTACTAGCTTGATTTGGACCTATCCCTCCTGTTTCAATCCTATGAAGGTATGCAGACACATAATCATAATTCCCCTCAATTAATGTACTAATTAAGGTTATAACCAGTAATGAAACAATTGGCATCAAACTGAACATCAATATTTTTACAAGGAGTGATCTATCTATTATGATATTTTTGAAAACTGTAAGTGATATACCCATTAGAATTGGTCCTAACAAGGCATGTGATACATCCGTACGATTAAATGATTCAATAGCAAAAAATGATGGTAGTAATAACAAAACATACATAATTCCTATTTTATTTTTATTTAGTCTAATTCTGAACAGTATAATTATCAAAAAAAATAGAGTTGTTATTTTCCCATATTCCCAAAATACATTTGTTGCAAAACCACGCCAAAGTAATTCAGAACCGATTATATATCCGATTAGAATAATAATTCTATTTGCGTTAGAATCTTTAAAAACTAAGTATAATCCAAAGAACCATACCAAATAGGCATGTATAGTTGAAAAAACTGGATTATATCTAATTAGTAAGGCAAGTAGTATATGTGAAATGATAAGACGTAAAATCATGTTAATTATCTATCCATTATCATCATTGTCACTGTCACCAAGAGTAAAATAAATTTCATTACTTCTATGATTTAAGTGACTTAGGTCATTTTCATAATAACAGAACATTGATCTTTTACTTATGATAAAACCACAAAACCTATAAACTTTATTTAATTTTTTAGAACAGTTAAGGGCTGTGATTTGGATAGCGTTTATATTGTATGCCTCTTTTATTACAGCCTTTAATAAATCGGCAATACATTCAATATCATGAAAATCTCCATAGAGATCTAATATTCTAATGATTTTATTACCATTTTTTGATATTGTTCGAATAATGCAATAATGAGAGATAATATTGTTTTTTTTGCATACGAAAAATCGTAATTCATTTTTTTTTGGTGATTTTAAATATCTGTGATTTAAATAATCAGTATCTCTCCAAGTGGTAATATGTCTACTGTCCTTATTTAAATAAAATATGTCTTGCAGAAGATTTGGAGATGGATCCACGATCTCTACAGTCCATTTAACTTGGTATTTTTTTATGAAATGTAGTATGAGTTTAACCACAGGAGAAATCACAGAAATAAAAATTCTTAAAAGAATACCATATTTTGAATACTCTTTTTTTGATAATAAAGAAATTTTTGGATTAATTGGAAAGAGAAAAACTCTGGGATCTTTCTTGACTGACCATTTGTGTTTGGTGTGTATTTTTGCGGCAAATTGGTTAGGGATACCTAATTTTATTTCTGGTCTATTTCTAACGTATTCATCGATCATACTTTGATATCCCAAACCCCTATACTTTTTATTAATTACCAGATCTATCCACCATAATGCTTCAGATTTAACATTATATTTGTTTATTGAAGTAGGAATTATTCCAAAATAACCAATTATTTTATTGTCAAGTAGCATTGCAAACCTATTTTCATTTCCTCTATAATGCCACTCACCATGATCAATTAAAAATTTTGCTTTTCTTTGGTTAAAATGATCTATAAAAAATTGATTCAATTTGCTCTTTAAAACCTTATTGATTGGAATAATATGTGGAATGCCGATCATTCTTACTTTAATTGTTCAAATTCCTAATAAATCAAAGTAAAAATTATTAAACCTATGAACTGTTCTGCTTGGGGCATAACGTGCCAATATAAATTTTTTACCATTTGCTCCTAACTTTCTATTCAAATGTGTTTTTGTCAAAAGAAGTTTAATTGCATTAGTAAATTCGGTTTTATTTTTAATGCTACATAATAATCCATTTTTGCCATGATGAATCAATTCTGAAAGTCCTCCAACATTTGAGGAAACAACAGGAATCCCAATTGACATTGCCTCTAAAACAACATTGGGCATCCCTTCACTTTTTGAAGATACTACCAGAATAGAGCATTTTTTTAACAGTTTTATAATATTCGACTGAAAACCAAGAAGGCATACTTTTTCCTCGAGTTGATGAATCCTAATTTCATTTGCTAGCTCATTTTGAACATTTGGTTCATCATCAACGGGCTGACCAATAATCCATCCTTTGGCAACGGGGATATCATCAATAACATCTTTCATAATATTAATAAAAAAAGAATGATTTTTATTTTTTCTAAGATTACCAATACAGCAAACAATAAATTCTTTACTAATGGTTCGATTATCTTTATTGACTTCTACACAGTTCGATATATATTTTATTTTTTTTTCTGGTAAACCAAAATCAATTGCCTCTTTTTTCAAACTTTTAGCATTCACAATTAAAGCATCAACAATCCTAAGAGCAGTTTGTTTTAAAACATAAGAAAGGTTTGTAAACCCTGTCCCATACATTGATCCTCTCATTGAGCCTACAGATTTAATATTTAATATTCTACCCAATATACCTGCATATGCATTATCATGGATAGTCCATGAATGTATAAGAATTGGATTAATTTTTTTTACCAACTTATAAAGGTAAATGAATCTTTCAAGTATGGTTTTTTTATCTTTGGGTAAAAAATATAATTTTGCACCAATTTTAAATAACTCCTTTTTGAGGTCGCCATATGGACTATTATTAAATACTATTACATGGAATAATAAATCAGTTCTATTTAGATATTTTAAAAGAAGATAAAGTTGCCTCTCACTACCTCCTAATCCTATTTGACCAATAAAATATATTATATTACTTTTTTTCAAAATCAATTGCTACAGAATTACAGGACCTGAATAAAGTCCGCTAAGTTTGGCAGCTAAATATGGGATTTCACTAGAGTAAATACCAATTCTTGGAATTTCAAAATTTAATTGCCCAAGATTTTGAATCTTATCAATACCAAATGCCATTTCATATCCTGATTCTTTAACAGCATTAATTACTTTTTTATTATAATCGCCAGATGGGTAAGCAAAATATTTGACCGGTCTCCCAATTATGTCTTCTAAATACTTTTTTGAATTGACTAATTCGTTTGTAAGATTTAATTGAGAACATTTTGATAATAATGGGTGTGAAACTGAGTGGCTACCTATTGTAACCAGGGGATTATCAGCCATTTGTGCAAGATTTTTTTTTGAAATTCCATCAAACAAATCCAACTGGATACTTTTATTTAAGCCAAATAGGTCAACGTTTTTCTCTGCTTTTATTTTTATGAAATGTAACCAGTTTTTTGGATTTTCTACATGTTGAGTTGGAATAAAAAATAATCCAGGAATTGAATGTTTGCATAGTATTGGTAATACATTTGAAAAGTTATTATGAAAACCATCATCAAAGGTGAGCAGAACCCCTTCTTTTTTTGAATCCATTAAATCTTTTGGATCTAGAAGGTTAAAGTTCTTTTTTAACCAAAAAATAATAGATTCAAATTCATCTTTTGATAGATGTGGTTGAACTTTCCTATCAATACTTAGTCTTTTCACTGATGAGATACCATGGAACATAAGAACATATTTTCCTCCTTTCGCAAGAAGTTTCCTGAAAAGGAAGGCAACTCCAGAATAATAAAACAAGTTTACAACTGGAGCTTGTATAAAGTTTCTTATTATAAGCTCCACGCAGTCTTCAGTCTCTTGCTAATAATTTTTATCCAGCTATCCATTGTATAAGATTTACTTCTAATACGGGCCTCTTCACCCATAGATTTCATTAACTGAGGATTATTTATCATCTTCATAATTGATTTGTAAACAGATTTAGGATCAGTATGATCAAGTGTAATACCACATTTTTTATTAAGTAAATACGGAATCACTGATACTCTAGTGGCAATTGACGGTAAGCCGCAGGCCATTGCCTCAATAAGAACCTTGGGAAAACCTTCTTTTGTTTTTGTTGGAAAAAGAAATAAATGACTTCTACATAGATATTTGATTACATCTCTGTGATGAACACTCCCATGGAATGTAATCTCATTTTGAAGTTTAAGGTCCCTTGTTAAAGATTTTAAATATTTTTCTTGATTACCACTACCTAAAATATCTACGTGGAAATTATTATTGGTCTTTCTAAGAAGATCTGCTGCAATGATTATTGAAGACACATTTTTATTTTTTGAGAGTCTGCCTACATATACAAGTTTTAATTTACCGCTACCGCACCATGGCTCTGCAGGTTTTATATTGCTCCATTCATAGGCAGTAATTGATGTTGAAAAAATCCATTTAATATGAGGATTCTTTCTATCAGGGATTTTTTTAGATTCGCCTGTAGCCATTACTACAACTTTTTCCGAGGCAATTTTTATTAAAAGCCAATAGATAAATCTATCTACGAATGTTGACTTGTTCGCCCAAGTACCACAGTGCCTTATAAAAATATTCTTTTTAAAAATGATTGCAAAAATCAAATATATCAAACCAATATCACTAGGTAATGGGCAATATACAGCTTTCGAATTAAGAATCGATTTAATGATTTTACCAGATTCACAAACTAACCAATATGGTAGTAATAATTTTCTAAAATAATTTTCACCAATAGGATTTTTTAAAGGTAGCAAATCTACTTTATGTTTTTCATATTTGATCAAACCAGAGGGATTATTTGAGTTCGACAATGGCAATGCAATCATTATCCTTTTAAATATTTTAGTCAAGGAATTAATTTGCAGAGGAAAGCCACCTAATGAATAATTTGATTGACTATTTTTCCATACAGGTACTATTGATGGAACCAGTAAATCATATTTTGATGATTCTTTCGATTTCATTTCTATCTTTTTTACTGCTATATTGATATAAGGAAGAATTTGTAATGCAAAACTCCTTTGAAATATTTTATTTATCAGCCAAAATAAACGCTTTATAGGATTCGTCTTGCTATGATCAGATAGTTTTAACCATAAATCTGTTATATCATTTATATTGTAGTTTTTTGGCTTCAACAAACTCGTTAATGTATCACGTTTATCGTAAAGATTTAATTGTCCAATAATTTCATTTATCGTGGACCCCCTAATTCCTCGTTTTAATAATTCATGCCATGTCTCATTCTTTCTCACGCGTCCAGAAAATCTTTTTGCAAATTTTATTGCTAAACTATCTGACATATAATTAATCAACGGTAAGTTAGAGGTATGATTTTCAAATAGTGACCACCTAAAAGGTGTTTGGTTTATGAAGATTATACCACCCGATTTTAATTTTTTCCATAACATGGGCATTAAAGATATTCTTTCTTTTTTTGTCAAATGCTCATGTACTGCGCTCAATAGAATAAAATCGTACTTGATGGAATCATCGCTTAAAAAGCTACTACTTTCAAAAAATTTAAGATTAGTATATCCATAATGCCTCAACTTTTGTTTGGCTAGATCAATTAAAGTTTCATCATTATCAATACCAATAATTTTTGTATTATTCAAAAGCCTGGATAGATTTATTGAAGAGCTACCAGTGCCACATCCAAAATCAAGTAGATTCTTTCCATCAAACTTAGATGGTTCTACATAGGACAATATTGAATATTTCAACTCTCTTTTAAGATATGTTGGGTCGATATCTCTTCTTATTTCATCTTGGTAACTATCCCCTTTTACAAATTTTATGGCCTCAACTAATTCTTTTGGATAATATGAATTAAATTTATTCACTTTGATGTAACCTATTTAAATAATTCTTCATAGGTATCTATCGCATTATCCCATACTAAAGTAGAATTTGCAAAATTTTTACACTTTTGACTGACTATCCTTTTGTTTGAGTTCGTATTTATGATAAAGTCTATTAAATTGTTATCGCATAGATAGTCAGACAAAACATATCCGAGCTTATGTTTTCTAACTTGTTTGCTATAGTCTCCAACATAATCTGTTGTGATTACTGGTAAACCATTAATTAAATATTCAGGAAACTTAGTTGGAGAGGATACTATGTTTAAAATGCTATTATCTCGAAGTAGTAAACTAAAGTCCATAGCATTTAGATATGTGTCAACCTCAGTTCTTTCAAGACTCATAAGTCTATAATTTTCTATTGGTAAGTTTATCAACTCAATTTCTCTTTTAATTTCATCTTGATTGTTTGTAAAAATAAATAATTTAGTATTAGGTATTTTTTTGTTAATTGATAAATATAATTCTAATGTTTTATCAATCAACTGATAGGTTCTATATGAGCCACAATAAACAAATGCTATCTTATTTTTTAGTCCCAGTTCATCTCTAATAATATTTCTTGTTTTAAAGTATTTTGGTTTAACAGTAAGACATGGAATGACTTTTATGTTATTTGGAATAAATGAGAATTTTTTCTCAATATGATCAATCATCATTTTACTTACAGTTACCAGTTTTGAAACATTTTTTATGACATATAATTCGCGCTTTTCCAAATGTTTAAATAATAAATTATCCTTTCCTTTTTTAGTCCTATATATAAATTCTTCTGGAGCAGCACCGTGTAAGTCTGCTATTACCTTTTTTGATTTTGTTCTCAATTGAAGACCAAGATAAGATTCATTTGTTCCATGACAATAGATTAGATAAGGTTTATTGAATTTTAATATAATATTTAAAACAAGAATTGATATTTGGTCTCTCAGCAGAATTAATAGATAATTATTCTTAGTAATTATAGTTGGTATATAGCTCACATTTGACTTTGCATCTAAGGCAAGTTTTTTTTTTGCATCAAATAGTTTGAATGGCTGAAAAAAATTGGATAAGGATACCAAGCATATTATTTTTGTATTATAACCTAATCTTTTATGCAAATTTTGAATTGCAAGTACTCTAGTTCTTCCTCCAGAACCACTGTAAGCATGCGGTGATGAAGTTATATGTAAAATAAGCTTGTTTTTGTTTTTAGCTAAAATTTTCAATTAAATGTTTGACTATTTTTTCTGATGCTGTACCGTCACCATACAAATTATTTATTTTGGACATATTTCTATATGTTATTTTATCATTAATCAATTTTGATACAGCTTCAATAATTTTATTCTTATTTGAACCTACTAGAATTGAAGCCCCTTCTTTAATACCTTGCAATCTTTCTGTTTTCTCCCTTATCACAATCAAAGGCTTTCCTAGGCTTGGTGCTTCCTCTTGAATACCACCTGAGTCTGTCAATATGAATTTGGAATTTAACATAAGGAAAACCATTTCATCATATTTCACAGGATCAATTAAGATGACATTATTTTTTGATTTTGAATCTAATATTTTTAGCACTTCTCTTCTAACACTAGGATTAAAATGAACCGGAAATAAAAAGATATGATCGTTAAACTTTTTTGCTAACATATCAATTGAATTACAAATGGTTCTAAGCTTTGATCCAAAATTCTCTCTTCTGTGAACAGTTATCAGAATGAACGGATGATTTTTTAGGTAGGGATACTTGCAATAATAGTTACTCTCATCAACGGCTACACTTTTTTTAACCTTAAGTAAAGAATCGATAGCAGTATTTCCAGTAATATGAATCTTTGAGGCATTTATGTTTTCTGATAATAGAACATTTTTATCATCTAGCAATGGTGCAAATAAAATACTTGCAATTACTGATATCATTTTTCTATGTCCCTCCTCAGGCCAAGGGGAATAAATATCATTTGTCCTCAAACCAGCTTCAATATATGCAATGGGTACTTTATTATAATATGCACCTAGGGCGCATATCATCGTTGTGACAGTATCGCCTTGAACAACTACAAGATCAACCACTTTTGAGCGAAAATAGCTACTAAGCTCAATTAACAATTTTGAAGAGAATTTTTCAAGTGTTTGGTTTTTGGTCATTAGAAAAAAGTCTTGATCAGGTTTAATATTAAAATAGTTTAAAATATCATAAACCATGTCATTATGTTGACCAGTTAAACATATGTTGACTTCGAAATCAGTTTTGGATTTTAAGCTCAATATTAAAGGAGCGAGTTTTATTGCTTCTGGTCTAGTGCCAATAAATACTGATATATTTTTTTTCAAATCTCTCCTTATTTTCTTAAGCTTTTTTGTTGATTGAGCATCATTATTAATGCGTCAGCAAAGAATTTTGCACCCCAATTCAAAAAGGAAAACGATCCATATTTACCCCAAATAGGATATGAACCTGGGATTGCACCAATGTGGCCATCGTGATTGATCTGAGACATCTTTATTTGATCGATTAATAATTTAGCATTATCAAAGAAGATATGATCTTTTGATATTTCAAATAGCCATAGCCAAACTTTGGCAATCTGAGCATTACCAGGTAGACAACTAAAATCTCCTTGAGGTACCCAATCCTCGTCAAAGATTACAGGTATCCCATTCTTATGCCATTTGGGATTATTTTTAAATAATAATAGAATTTTTTCCATACCTCGTATAACAAGATCTAAGCATTCACTCTTTATTCTAACGTTATTTATATAATAATTACATCCTAATAATCCCTCATATGTGTATGCAATAGTATGAGTAATAGCATATGATGATTCTGAAAAACTCATTTTATCAATCCAACCATTTCTTTTTTGCATGGATAATACCCATTTAAAATTTTTTTCAGCTGCAGAAAAGTATTTATCTGATCCATCTATAACTGCCAATTCCATCAATGGCCATGAAACTCGTGTGTAATAACTATGTGGTTCGTTATTATTCGAATATCTTTTCCAAGATCCATCTTTATTTTGTTTTGAAATAATCCAATCAGCTGCTTTTTTTGAATTTTCTAACCACATGTCTTCACCAGTAACTTTATAGAGAGAGTTAAATCCCTGAATTACTTGGGCGGTGTCAAATATAAACGGCCGATTTGAATTCAAAGTTTTGTCAGGGAATGCACCATTTTTCAATTGCAAACAAGATTCCCATTTACCCATCTTGATGGCCCTTTCTAAGAACTCATAGTTTTTTGTTAATTTATAATAATTAATAAAAGTAGGTATAATATAACCAGTAGTTTCAGGGTAAGGGTCCAACCATTTATTTTTGAAATTCCAAGCTCTAGGTATTCCTCCTGTTTCAGAACTATCCTGAGCTGAGGTTAACCATTTCATAGTTGAATCTAAATGGAATTTATTTGAACGTACCTTTCTTTTAATATCAAATAAATCCTCAAATAGAATTCTCAATAATACCTTATCTGCAAGTAACTCTTTAATAAATTGTATTTTACTTTTATAATTAATTATGAAGGCTCAAAAATTATAGATCAATGATAATTTAATTTTTTCATTGAATCTTTTAGATAGAAAGATATTTTTTTCACATCTTCTTCAAGAATCAGATTTCTTTGATTTCTATTTACATTTGGATCTAGAAAAAAGTTTAATTCTTCTTTAGTCAACCAGTAGTGGTATCCAGTTTCATATGACGTTTTTGACTCTCCATCATCGTGAATATATTCTTTAGCTTTTAACCTTACCTTCTTTAATTGAGAATAATCAAGATCAGCCCATAAATATAATTTTTTTATTGATTCCATTGGATCAGCCAATAATTCTTCAAAATTTATTATATGGTAATTTTCAAACCTATCTTGATCATCGAGCATTTTTTGAATCATTTTTTGATAATATTCAACAAAAGCTTCAATTGTAGTTGACACTGGTGTTTTTCTCCTTCTATGACTCTCATACAATGCAACTGGATGCCTAACTAATCCAATAAAAACAGCATCTGGATACATTTCATAAAATATATTTGAACAAAAAATTAATCCATTATTATTTTTAATGACCAACCGAGAAGTTTTTACCTCGTCCAAAGAATATTCTTCGTTTTCGTATTTGTATTTCATACAATCGTCAGAATAAGTGTTTAGTTTTTTTTGAAACAAAGATATATCAATGTACTCTTTAGTCGTTTCATTGATTGATAATCTTTCATTTAGTTTCCATTGATCAAATAAATTTTGCTCGGCAAGTATCAATGCTTTGTATCCTACAAACCTAGGGGATCTCCAATTTATATTGAAAATTTGTAAAGTTTCTTCAATTGGGTGACACACAAGTGGATGTGAAATAAAATAATTCCAAATAATATTACTGCCACCTCTTGAAAAACAATTAAGTATTATTGGTTTTTTATTTAACAATTACTTTTTTCTCTGCAATGATTTGATAAGGAAATTTTTTAGAAACTTTTCTTGGTGACCATAATTTTCGCACCTCATAACCATTTTTTTTAAAAATATTCTTACATTTTATTTCATTTTCTAAATCATGAATTTCTATTACCCATACTACGTTTTGGTGCTCATTTAGTAATTTTGTACTGCCATCTAAAACCATAGCCTCTGCACCTTCAACATTTACCTTGATTAGATTAGGACGAGGGTGATTAGTAGTAAAATGATCTAATGTAATAGTGCTTACATCAACAAAATTATTTGAATAATCTTTTTGAAAAGTTGGAGTAGCAGCGTTGTCAGCAAAGTATAGCATACCCGTACCATTGTAGTCTGCAACCGCTGAATCGACAACTGTACAATTCATAATATTATTAGTCTTAACTAACCTGGACACTGTCTCTAAATTTTCTTTAAAAGGTTCAAATGCAAATACTTTTCCAGAGTTTCCAACCAATATTGAACCAAACAAGCTAAAAAAACCATTGTTTGCCCCTAGATCATAAAAAACCGCGCCGGAAAATAAATTTTTCTTCAGGGCATCTTGAACATTAGGGTAATAGACTCCAAGTATTTGAGATAATCCACCTTTAAAAAAGTTTCCTTTCATATCACCAAAATATATTTTCCGGGGATTGGTTAAGATTTTTCTCAAAAAGTACTCAAATACTCTTCTGAAACGGCCAAACCATAGTCTCATTATGATTAATTGTAGGAATGTCATTAAAATTAAATAGGAATATTAGCTTAAAATTGCATCAACTATTCTTACACTAGATTTTTCATCTAAAGAATCTCCAAACATCCCATTTAAAAATCGTTTTTGATATTGTTCTTTTCTTTTTGGATGATCTAAAGACTCCTCCACCAAACTAATTAAATGATTCATTGATTTAGCAACCATTGTACCCTTGCCTTTTATAACAGGTATAAAGTGCTCATAGCTAACATGCCTTGCAAAGAGTGACCAGCTTGGCAAATTAGCTCCAGGAGGCTCAAAACCAATGTTAATTGTGGGTTTTTGAAACATCATAAGTTCTAACGTAGTTGTAGAAGCAGTGTTTATTCCTAATGATGAGTAACGTAGAAGATTTGTGTAGATATAAAGATCTTCTTTTAAAGGCATAGTCCACTTCGAATCCCATAATATTTCAGGGAAAAAAATATCTTTATCTTGTTTAAAGTTTTTCGCAAGAGATAACATTGAACTACTTGTTCCTTTTATATATGTTCTTACGACCAGTTGAGGTCTAGTTAAAGGTTCAAATGTTTTTAGATGTTTTATTAATCTGATTATAATTAGATGCTCATCTGGGAAGTCAGATGATTTACCTGTCGTATATAAGATATATGGTCTATTAGTATCTAAACCGAAATTTTTGAAAAATTTACTCTTTTCCATTTTATATTTTTGATCAAAATGAAAATCAAATTGAGGAGTTCCTGTAATAAATACTTGGTTTGGTTCTATGATACCTTCATATAGATTAATTAAATGATTTTTAATGCTTTTTGTCCATACAAAGTACTTATCATATTCAGGTAAAATTCTACTTCTAGATGATAAGTTATCCCATGAAAATAAAAAGACGCCTGTTGGGATATTTAAATGTTTTGCAACTCTTAGTGGAAGGTCTGCAGTTACTCCATGAATGTGTGAACAATTGAAAACAAAATCTGGTCTTATTTCATCATATAGTAACTCAAAATCAGTTTTTGGTCTCAATTTAATACTCAACCAACTATCAATAGAATTCCCAATACGAAGCATAATTCTATTTGAAAAAGGAATACTTATTATACGAACAAGTTTTAATTTTAAAAATTCATATAAGTTACTTTTAACTCTATTATCATGCCTTCCCCAATAGTATTTAACGGCTTGGGTATTTATCCACCTGTAATGCGCAGTATGTATAATTTGCCTAATTAGATTAACTAGTGGATTTTCGTCATATTTATTTAGTTCCATTATTTGTTTTACATAGTTCTTTGAAGATTCAATTAATTGAGGATGATGTACTGAGGTAAAAAGAGTAATTTCTGCTTTATTTGATAATATTTTTAAAAATTTGGTAAAAACGAAGTTTCTTACTGCCTCTCCACGCGCAACAACAACTATAACTTTGATTTTATTCTTTATCATTCCTAAAAATTTTAAACTAAGTCAAATATTAGATATTTTTTTTAGCATTTTTCAAAAGACTTTCCAATGTTGGTTTCTGTCTTGCTTCAATGTAGAACTGATATGAAAAAAGCCTTTTCCAAATTTTTATAAGCATGATATTTATATATGTTAATGTTTTTGCAATAAAGTTATTACCTCCTATTGCTAATGCAAATGGTGCAGGGATGCCTTTAACATTGATAATTTCATAACCATTTTGAACAAGAATATTCCTTATTGATGCCAGTGTGAATAAGCGTTTATGTGTTTTATCTAAAATACCTCTTTCTCCATAGTTGAACATTCCTAATAAAAGACCGAGCCTCAGCGATATGAATGCAGTGTTTGGTACACTAATTAGTATTTTAGTGTCATAGTTTATATGACTTCGTTTTCTAAAATTTATTAAGAATCGATCAGGGTCAATTAAGTGTTCGATTACATCCAACAGTAAAATAACATTATAATTTTCTATTGAAAAATTTATAGGCCCCTCGTTTAGATCAAATTGATGAAATTCATCATAAACAATTGAACTACTAGTTTTTTTAATATCTATACCAGATACATAACATTTTTTTTCTTTTAATGCTCCTATGATATAACCTGAACCACAGCCTATATCGAGGATTCTTGATTTCGGTTCAATTCTATTTATTGTTTCCCGATGAGTTGATGGAAATTCAACCTTCGATAAATATTTATCATGCCCATTTATTCTACAGTCAAATTTTTTATCATAGAAAATGCCAAATTTTTGTAACCATGCTATGAATGTAGTAGACAAAACATCTTTTGCGTATGGTATTCCATGAACATGACAAATTTCATCACCATAATAAGTTGGTATTGGTAGCTCTTTAATTCTTTGCTTTGCAAAAATCAATTGAATGATAATTTGAGTATCAAAATGAAAAACATTACTGTTATGCTCAAACGGAATTTTATTTAATGATTCTACAGAATATACACGATATCCCGAATGGAATTCGCTTAATTTTGTACCTAAAAGCATATTCTGTATTTTTGTCAAGATTTTATTACCCAAATATTTATAAATAGGCATGCCTCCTTTAATAGCACCAAATTTTGTCATCATCCTTGATCCAAATACCACGTCTGCTGTTTTATCTTTTATTGGTGAACATAATTCATACAGACACTCCGGTGCATATTGACCATCGCCATGCAATAGAGCAACTATTTCAAATTTGTTTTTTATTGCAAAATAAAATCCAATCTTTTGATTACCTCCGTAACCCTGGTTTATTGGATTTTTTAAGACTACAATTTCAAACGGAAATTCTGTTTCTTTAGCAAATTTAGTGCTTACATTATAAGTTTTATCTTTAGATGCATCATCAATTATTAAAATAGTTACATTATAATATTCTACAATTTCAAATTGGATTCTTGATAAAACATTTGAAATGGTTTTTTCGGCATTATAAGCAACAATAAAGATTAATAACTTAGGTTTATTCTTCAATTTTAACAGTCTCATTATGAGCAAATAAAATGTGGCCCCATCCTTGGGATAATAATAAAACCATAAACGGTATCATTGGATTTCTAAATCGATAGTAAGTTTCTAATCCTCCTGAACATAAAACAAAATATAGTAACCCAAGTAATACGAAAGTTGAAACCCAAACTTCCTGATCAATTGCTTTAAAGAAAAATAAGTACAATATTAATCCAGCGTACAAGATTCCTAAATAAACTAAGTTATAAATAAATAGCAGAAACATTCTTGGTTCGTTTAAAAGCCACTTAACATAATATTGTTGAATGGATAATCTAAAAATATCTCCCAATGGGCCTTTGGATATATAGTCTTTACCAAATATTCCATAAAATTGTCCATCGCCCGGGCCAAATAATGTATTAATAATTCCTTTGATCCATATGTTTATTGTAATTTTATAATTCTCAAGTAATATAAATATACTTTTACTTTCCAATTGTTTTATTTCACTTGAACTTTGATTATTCTTTATCCAGTGCCATACCTTTTTATCGCCAACTATAATCTTCCTAGCTTCTTCAAATGAAATTCTATCCTTTATAGCTAAAACGGATGGTGCTTTAAAGTAAAATAGGTCTACAGCTTTTATATGTGAGATTGTTGGATATCCAACAATTAAATGATTACGATATAACCAACCGCCAACAATCAGTATTATTGGAATTATTGTCATTCCCATAATTTTGACAATTTTTTTTGGAGAAAATTTTTTATTTATTGAATATAATAAAATACCTACTAGAAAAGGTATAATAATATAAAACATTACAGGTTTCACCATTGTTCCAATTGCTAGGAGCAATCCTAAAAGAAAAGGGTTATTTTTAATTTCTCCTTTGATGATTGTAACTGAGGTATAAATTAAAAAGATGATGATAAATTGAAACAGAATTTGTGGCAAAACATAATATACTAGTGATATCGTAATTGGTTCGACACTAAATAAAAAAGCACCCAAAGTAGCTATCTTACGGTTTGAAATGACAATCAATATTTTAAAAATATAGTATATGGAAAGCATATTTATTATGATGTTCATGGTAATTAATAAAATATCATTTTCACCAAAGATAGAATAAAATATTGAAATAAAAAGTGGATAACCTGGCGTTCGGATTAGTTCTGCGTGCTCCAAGTTTTGTAAAGAATTTGAATATGATTTTTCAACTGAAATTGCTGAAGCAATTTCTTTGTATTGTATAGAATCACTAATTAAAAAATCAAATTCATTATATATAGAGATTGACAATAGTAAAATTCTGAGAGAGAGCGCAAAAACAAATATAAAGGCTAATTCCTTATATTTGAAAAATTTTGAGATTAACGGAAAAAGTTTTTTAAAGACTTTTATCATGAATTTTTAATTAAAATTTTTAGCCAAAGCTTAATATGGTAGGTTTCTAAAATTTTTCCTGGCAGAATAAAAAAAGATTTGATTAGAAGTAGCGTTTTTATATAAAGTTTATTTTCGGACTTTGCTTTTTTAACATTCCCCCTATATAGATAATATTTTGCCATATATTTTCTTTTTGAATCTTCTTCTTTATCTCCGTTAAGCATTGACATATATAAATCATGGAATTCCTTATAAAATGGTATGATTTTTTCTGTGCTTTTACTAACAGCGTGTACACGGAATACGCCGAATGTTCTTTCGACCAAGTATATCGGGAATTCTTTTAATACTCTAAAAAGTAGCTCTCTATCTAAAACATAATGGAAATCCTCTTTTACATATCTCCCAACCTTATCCAAAGCGATACTTGAAAAAAATGTACTTACCTGGTGAAGCCTATAATTCCCTGGCGGGCCTAATGATAGGTCTGTGGGACCATTCTTTAAAATTCTAGGCGGTCTGGTTTTTTTTATAATCTCAGATTTCTCATTCATATACTGGAAAGAACCAATGATTGCTCCGAACTTTTTCCAATAATTCCATTTTTCTGCGATGTAATTAAATGTTCCTGGTAAATATATATCATCACTATTACAGAATGTAATAATATCTCCTGTCGACTTTTTGAATCCTTGATTTATAGCATCACTTTGACCTTTGTCAGGGCTACTATGCCAAAATGTAATTTTGTCATCATATTTTTCTATAATATCTTTTGTACCATCATTACTACCTCCATCAATAATAATGTATTCTAAGTTTGGATAAGCTTGATCAATTATCGAATTAATGGTCATTTCAATA
>MDTB01237998.1_pt1 | contig 37042 bp, 42 predicted proteins | sample 811161 | NCBI WGS metagenome assembly MDTB01 (sample SAMN05326650, study PRJNA326480) | marine metagenome | isolation source: seawater | place: Mediterranean Sea | collected 2009 | reverse complement strand
TAGATGATTGAAAACCATCTGTCCTAACCGTTAGACGATGGGACCGAATTATTGATTGTCTTATTAACAGAAATATCATCGATAATAAACTCTACATTTCTTTGACCTTTCCACTCGTTAAGAGTTATTTTTCCAAAAATATTAATTTTTTTCAAATTTTTTGACAATAAATAAGTCTCTAAATCGGTTTTTACAGCATTAAATGTCACACTTTTAACTAATGAACCATCGGCAGCGGTAAATAAAGATTTTATATGTTTTTCTCCAACAATGGATGATTTTAATAATTTTAAATTTTCAATAACAAATTTGGGCTCAGGATTGCCAGATCCAAATGGGGAAAGCATGTTAACTTCTGAAAGGAAAGTTTCATTTAAAGCAGATGGAGAAATTTTAGCATCAAAAAAAAGATTTTTTGTTTTATTAATTTTTTTTACAATTTTCAAAAATTTTTTATTTACGAAGTTTTTAAATTCATCAATTTTGTTTTCTTCTATTGTAAAACCACCAGCCATTTTATGTCCTCCGCCTCTTTTTAAAATATTGCTTTGTACTGCATTAATTATTATGCTGCCTATATCAAAGCCAATAATAGACCTTGCTGATGCACGACCAATACCATTTTCAACTGAAATAATTATAGTAGGCTTGTTATATTTTTCTTTTAATCTTGAAGCAATAATTCCAATAATTCCACCATGCCAATTATGGCCTGATAAAATTATTACAGGTTCATCATGACTAATTTTTATCTTAGTATCAATTTTATTCAACATTTCTGATTCGATTGCTTTTCTTTCATTATTAAATTTTTCAAGATCTGTAGCGATTTTAAAAATCTCTTTCGAGTCTTTACTTAAAAAAAGATTTGCTCCATGTGAACATTTTCCCACTCTACCACCAGCATTAATTCTGGGACCTAATATATAACCTAGGTGATACGTTGTAAGATTGTTTTCAACTCCACAAATATTTTTTAAAGTTTTAAGACCAAGATTAGATTTTTTTTTCATAACCTCAAGGCCTTGGCTAACAATAGCTCGATTTAGTCCAATAAGTGGGACAACATCGCAAACAGTTCCTAATGATACAAGATCAAGATAATTGATTAAATTAGGTTCAACTATATTATTTTTTTTAAACCATTCAATTTCTCTTAATTTTTTATTTAATGCTACCAAAAACATAAAGCAGACACCTGCGGCACACAAATAATTTAAATTAGAATCATCATCAAATCTATTTGGATTTACTACTGAAAAAGCTTTTGGTAGTTTAAGCTCAGATTGATGGTGATCCAAAACTAAAACATCAATATTTTTTTTTTGAGAAAATTCTATTATATCAAAAGATAATGTTCCACAATCTACTGTAAAAATTAAATTTGATCCATTAGATATCAATTTTTCAAATCCGAGTTTACTTGGTCCATAACCTTCAGTTTTTCTATCCGGTATATAAATTTCTATTTTTTGATTGATTCCATTAAAATAATTTCCAAGAATGGCAGTTGAGGTCGCTCCATCAACATCATAATCACCAAATATTCCTATTTTTTCATTTTTATTAATCGCTTTTATTGTTCTTTCGACGGATTTTTCCATGTCTTTTAAAACAAAAGGATTTGGTAATAGATTCTTAATTTTTGGTTCTAAAAATAATTTAACTTCTTCGAGCTTAACATTTCTAACTGAGATTAATTTTGATAAAATTTCACTTAAATTAAAGTTGTTTTTTAAAAAATTTATTTTGTCTTCACTGTAACTTTTAGATATCCAATTCTTGCCCGAAACTGAAATACCATTCATTTTTTTATAACATTTGTAATTTTTTTAGATAGTTTTTGACTTTTGTGCAAAGCAAAGGTGGTTGCTTCAAAAAAATCTTCTTTATCATTTATGCCTTTAAGAAATTCTCCATCTGTTACACCTGTTGCGCAAAAAATTACATCTCCCTTGATCATGTCTTCGATATTATACTTTTTCTTTAGATTAGTAATTCCCAATTTTTTCGCTCTGTTAACTTCTTTGTCATCGTTTAAAACAAGTCTTGTTTGCATTTGGCCGCCTAAACAATCAAGGGCAGCTGCAGCCAGTACCCCCTCTGGACCACCGCCAGTGCCAAGATAAATATCAATGTTAGAATTAGGGTCAACAACTGAAATTACACCAGTTACATCTCCATCCGATATAAATTTTATTTTAACTTTTAGCTCATTTAAAGATTTAATAATTTTATCATGTCTGGGTCTTTTTAAAACACAAGCAGTAATTTTATCTGGTGTTGTATTTTTAGCTTCTGATAGTAATTTTATATTTTTTTCAACTGAATTATCTAAATCAATAATTTTGTCTGGAAGACCTGATCCGATAGCTATTTTTTCCATATAAGTGTCCGGAGCTGATAGTAACCCTCCCTTATGTGTGACCGATAAGACTGATATTGCATTTGGTAAATTTTTAGCTGTAAAATTTGTTCCTTCTAAAGGATCAACTGCTATATCCATTTCTTCACCTTTCCCATCACCCACTTTTTCACCGATAAATAACATAGGAGCTTCGTCCATTTCGCCTTCACCAATAACAACCCTACCTCTCATATTTATTTTGTTAAGTTCAGACCTCATTTCGTCAACTGCTGCTTGGTCCGCCGCAATCTTATCATTTTTTCCCCTAAACTTTGATGCACCATAAGCAGCTCTTTCGGAAACCTTGATAAAGCTGTTAAGTAATTTTGAATTAATATTTTTCAAATTTTTTCAATTCTAAAGAATTTGGGTTTATTTATAATAAATTTTTTATTTTCTAACTCATTAATTGATTTGACTAAATTAGAATTTTTAGCCCTATGTGAAACAATTATTATAGAGGAGAATTTTTTACTTTTTAAAGGATTTTGTATTAATCTTTTAACTGATATTTGATTTTTTGATAAAATTTTAGTTACCGATGAAAGAACACCTGTTTTATCAATAACATCCAATCTAATATATGAAGAAAAAAATTCATCAGCAATGTCTAAACTTTTGATTTTTTTTCTATTTTTGTTTGGAATTGAAAATGGAAATTTTATATTTCCTCTAAGTATAGAGCAAATATCTGATACCAGAGCTGACGTTGTTGGTCCTGGACCAGCGCCCTCCCCTTGTATAGTGAACCTTCCTACTGGCTTACCATCAACAATGATAGCATTTAATACTCCATTTATATTACTTATATAAGATCTTTCTGGAACCATACACGGGTGAACTCTTTGGATAATTTTATTTTTTTTTAATTCTGCTATAGCCAAATGTTTAATTTTATATCCAAGTTTTTTTGCATTTTCTATATCGGTTTGATCTATACGCTTAATACCTTCAACGTTAATTTTTGAATCATTTATAAATGATTTAAATGCTAGAGATGACAAAATTTGAATTTTTGATTTTGCATCGTCACCGTTTAAATCTGCTGATGGGTTGCTTTCAGCATAACCTAAAGCCTTAGCTTCATCTAAAACTTTATTAAAATTCATTTTTGTATCCATCATCTTTGTAAGAATATAATTTGAAGTACCGTTCAAAATACCATAAATTTTTTCAATTTTATTAGTAATCAAACCTTCTTTTATAGATCTAATAATTGGAACACCGCCTGCAACAGCAGCTTCGAACTCAAGATTTACTTTATTTTTTTCTGCAAGTTTTGATAAAAAATCACCATGTTTCGATATCAAAGCTTTATTAGCAGTTACAACATGTTTTTTGTTTTTAATAGCATTAAAAACTAACTTCTTAGCAGCACCTTCTGAACCACCTATTAATTCAATTACAATATCGATTTCTTTATGTTTTGCCGCTATTAAATAATTTTTAATCCATTTATTTTTTGGAATTTTTATTTGTCTTTTTTTTAATATATTTTTTGCTGAAACGTACTTTATATTAAAATGAACATTTGTTTTCTTTTGAATGCTGATTTTATTTTGTGTTAAATGTTTATAAAGATTTATTCCAATATTTCCAAGACCTACTATGGCAATGTTGAATTTATTTTTTTTCATTGTTTGCTATTTGTTATATCAGGATAGCTTTTTTCTTTTCCTAAATCATAAATTTTTTTTGAAATCAAATTAATATCACATTCATCAATTTTTCTACACAGATGAACGATTTTCGTTGATTTTCTTTTGTAACTAAAAGTTTTATCTTTAGATTTAATATCAATCTTTCCATCATCTGATTTTTTTGTAATTTGATCCTTTTTTTTCTCTGTGTTTGTTACTTTAAGTTTTAATTTTTCGGGTTTTTCTCCTTTATTAATCAATTTTTTTTGATCCTTTCTATTTCGTAAGAAATCAAATTCCTTATCTTTATTCTGATCATAATCTTTATCTTTAATGATGTTTAATTCAACTAAGTCTCTATTTTTATTTTTTTTCTTTTCTGACTCAATTACATATACCTCTATAGATATATTGTCCTTAAAATATTCTTCAATTTCTTTTTTATCTTTACATGGATGATCTCCACATATGTAAACTCTCTTTCCTGTATTTGAACAACTAAATAAAAATATTATGAAAAGAAAATATATCTTTCTCATCTAAGTCCTAAATTTTCTTTATAACCAAAAATTAAGTTCATATTTTGCACGGCTTGACCACCTGCACCCTTTATTAGATTATCTATCGCAGACAGTATTAATATTTTACTTTTCTCCCTTAGGGAACAAACTGAAATTTCACAAAAGTTTGTATTTATAACATTCCCAGTACCAATTGTTTTGTTTAAAGCGGCTATTTTAATAAAAAAACTTTTTTTATAAAATTGATTAAGCTCACTATGTATTTTTTTAACAGTAATCCCTTTATTTTTTTCTACATATATTGCTGACAGTAAACCTCTAAAAGTAGGTAGCAGGTGTGGAGTGAAGACATATTTAACTCGAGATCTAATAGTTTTATTAATTTCCTGATCTATTTCACTAATATGTCTATGCTTAGGTAGACCGTATACTTGGATTGATGAAAATAAATTTTTGTGACTAAATTTTTTTTTTAGATTCTTGCCTGCTCCAGAAAAACCAGATTTAGAATCTATAATGATGTTATTTTTTTTATTAATTTTTTCTTCAATAATGGCACTAAAGGTAGTTGAATCGATGTAGGATAACAACCGGGACATGCAATTATTTTATTTTTTTTAATATTATTTTTTACAAATTCTGAGATTGAATAAATAGAATGCTTAATCAAATTTGGTGCTTTGTGATTAGACTTGTAAAACTTTTTATAAATATTTTTATTTTTAATTCTAAAGTCAGCAGATAAATCAATAAATCTCAAATGTTCATATTTGAATAGTTTTTTTATTAACTTTTGCGATTCACCTGTTGGAAGTGATGTAAAAAGTATATCAATGGAATTCCAGTTAACCGAGCTCAATTTTGATATTTTGGGTAATTTTTTTTTAATTCTTTTGTCAAAATATTGAATTTTTTTTCCTATATTTTTTTTTGCACAAAGATAACTAAGTTTAACTTTAGGGTGATTAGATAATAAATAAACTAAATCAAGACCAACATAACCAGTGGCTCCGGCAACAGCTGCATTTATTTTTTTTTACTGATGACATAATTTATTTATATCACTTTTAAAGTTAATGAAAATAATTGATTTATCTTTTTGAAAATTGAAAGCTTCTACGTGCTTTTCTGCGACCATATTTTTTTCTTTCAACTTTTCTTGGGTCTCTTGTGGTCAATTTACTTTTTTTTAAAACTTTTTTTAGTGAAGAGTCAATTTCTACTAAAGCTCTTGAAATTCCATGAATTATTGCACCAGCCTGTCCGGTAAGCCCCCCACCTTTAACACTACACTTTATATCGTATAAATTAGTTCCATTAATTTCCTCTAATGGTCTACCAACAATCAATTGGTGTGCAGGTCTTTTAAAATATTGCATCATTTCTTTACCGTTAACATAAATTTTTCCTGTACCTTTTTTTACCCAAACTCTAGCTATAGATCTTTTTCTTCTTCCTGTTGCAGACTTGCTGTCTTTAAAATCTAAATTTAATTTAACATTAGATTTATTTGGTTCAGTTAAATTAGTTTGATTCATAGATTATATAATTTTATTCTTTCTGTTGAGTTTTGAAAAATTAATTTCAATTGGGTTTTGTGATGAATGTGGGTGTTTTTCCCCATAATACATTTTTAACTTACTTAATTGTTTTTTTGCTAAAGGTCCTCCTGGAAGCATTCTCTTAACTGCAAATTTTAAAACATCCTGAAATTTGTTCTTCCCTTGAAGTTCTTGTGGAGTTGTACTTTTAATTCCACCAGGATAACCTGTGTGTTTGTAATATTTTTTTTGAGTGAATTTCTTTCCGCTAAATTTTAATTTTTCTACATTTGTAACTATTACAAAATCACCATTATCTTGGTTTGGATTAAACTTAGATTTGTTTTTTCCTCTTAAAACTTTTGATATGTAAGCGGCTAATCTACCCAAAACCAAATTCTCGGCATTAACAATATACCAGTCATTTTTTATATCTTTTTTTTTTATAAATGGAGTCATACAAACTTGGCGATAATTACTAGTAATTAATAATTATGTCAATAAAAACTATGTTTTTAAAGAATTATAATAAAAGTAAATTGAAGAAATTAATAAAAGAATTGTAGAAATTTGGTGTAATGATGCAATCCAGATATAAGCACCACTAAGTAAAGTAAATATTCCCAAAATTACTTGTACAAATATTGTAGCTATAAGAAAATAAGTTGAATAATACATGTATTTTCTTTTTCTATAAAAAATAAAAAATGACATTAATAAAACATACACAAATATTATATATGCAAGTTTTCTGTGAACAAATTGAACGAATGATGGTTCGCTAAAAATTTTAGAAAAAGTAATGTTATTTAAAATCAAATCATCTGGAAAAAAATAATTGTTCATTAGTGGCCATGTTTGATAAATTTTACCAGCGTCTAGACCAGATGTAAATGCACCAAAGGTAATTTGAAGAAAAATTAGAAATATGAAAATTTTTGGATAAATATAAGTAGTCTTAAAATCAAAAAAAATTTTATTTTTTTTGGAATTAATGTTTAAGTAATACCAAAAGATTGCTGAAAATAAAATTAATGCTAAATTTAAATGAATAGCTAATCTATAATGACTGACTGTCGTGTTGTCAACAAGACCACTTTTTACCATATACCATCCAACAGTACCTTGAACTAAAATTAACAAAAACAATATAAAAAAGTTTTGATTGTACTTTTTATTAAAAATTTTATTTATATAAATAAAAATGAATGGGATTAAAAAAAATAATCCTAAAAGTCTTCCCAAAATTCTGTGTATATATTCCCAATAATAAATTATCTTAAATTCTGCCATCGTCATATTTGTGTTAAGTAGAAAATATTGCGGAATTTTTTTATAAAGATTAAATACTTCAACCCAATCTTCATTATTTAATGGAGGTAAAATCCCTTTAACTACATCCCATGTTGTTATGGACAAACCTGAATCTGTAAGTCTTGTAAGACCTCCTACAATAACTATTAAACTAATTAGTGATAATAGCGATAAAAGCCAATAATTTACAAAACTCAGGTATTTTTTTCTTAATAATATTTCCATTTGTTTGTTATATAATAATTATTTAATATTTTAATTACATTTATGTCGCTATCTAAAAAAACAAATATAGTAAAGATAAGAAAAAAATTGGATTTACTAGATAATAAGCTTTTAGATATAATCAATAAAAGAACTGGTCTTGTTAAAAAAATACTTCAAAATAAGTCTTCGAAGAAACAGATAGTTGATAAAAGAAGAATTAAAATAATTTTAAAAAATATTAAGAAAAAATCTATTAAAAGAAAAATTGATCCAAAGCTAACAGAAATGATTTGGAAGGGGATGATAAAAGGTTATATTAATTACGAATATAGAAACTTTAAAAAAAAATAAATTATTTACTGTGTGGTGGTAGCTTTTTTTCTATAAAAATTTCATGTTTTTTTGTATCTGGATTGTATTTTTTTAATTTCAATTTAATCTTTGCTTTCTCCCCTTTAGTTGGTTTTTTAACGTAATAAAAAAAAGGGCTATCAGGTTTCTTTTCAGGAACAAGTCTAACTTTAATTGAGCTTTTTTTTGCCATTATCTTATTTTTCTAAATTTTTCCAAAATATTTTTTATTTTTTTAGCTTTCTCTTTTATTTCTTTCTTTAAATTTTCCCCTTTTATATCTGACAGTATATTTGGGTCAAGTTTAATTGAGCCACTATTTAACGCTTTTTTAGCTCCGGTGATCGTCATGCCTTGTGTTTTTAATAAATTATAAATTAATTTTAAAATATAAATATCTTTATCTGCATAATATCTCCGATTACCAAATAAAATTTTAGGTTTTATTTGTTTAAAATTTTTTTCCCAAAATCTTAAAGTATGTGTATTTGCTTTATTTGTCTTTTTGTCAATTAAGCCTATTTCTAATGCAGCTTCACTAATTGTTTTATAGGCGGCTTTGCTCTTTTTTTTCATTAATTTTTCTTTTAATAGATATGGAAGGATAAAAAGTTACTACTTTTCTCTTGTTAATTAAAAATTCTTCCATAGTTTTTGGGTTTCTGCCAGTTCTCTGATTTTTTTTTAATACTTTAAATTTTCCAAAATTTAATATTTTGACTTCACCGTGAGCACGTAAACCTTCTATAATAATTTCAAATAAAGAATTTAGAATTTTTTCAGACAATGAAAAAGGTAAACCAATGTTAAATTTGATTTCTTTTTTTAGATCTTTTTTTGTAACATTAATTCTTTTCATCTAAATTTTTAACATTGTCTAAATTATTTTTAATTTTATTAATAAGTTTTCCTTTAGCAATATTATAACATAACTCAACAGAATAAGAAAAACCAAGAGCATCGATCGCACCATGACTTTTGACTACGGGACCTTTCAATCCCAAAAAAATAGCACCATTATATTTTCTTGGGTCTAATTTATTTTTAAATTTATTTAATGAAAAATATGAAAAAATTATTGAAAGTTTTGAGAATATATTTTCTGAAAGATATTTTTTTAAATTATTAGTTAAAAAATTAGCCACACCTTCTGCTGTTTTTAAAGCTACGTTACCTGTAAAACCATCTGTAACGATTACATTCGAAACATCACCGGTGATTTGATTTCCTTCGACATAACCAACAAATTTAAAGTCTCCAATTTTTTCTAAAATTTTTAATTTTGAATATGCGTTTTTTAATGTATCTGTACCTTTAAGTTCCTCGGAACCTATATTTAACAAAGCAACTTTGGGTTCTTTATCTGGAAATAATGATCTATAAAGAGCAGAGCCCATTTCAGAAAAATCAATTAGATTTTTTTCACTACATTCAACATTTGCTCCAAGATCTAAAACTAAATTCATACCCTTGTCGCTTGGCCACAGTCCAGCAAGAGCTGGTTTATCAATTCCTTCTAACATTTTTAATATCATTTTTGACATAACTAAAAAAACTCCAGTGTTACCAGCCGACAAGGTAACATCAGAGTTCAGATTTATTTGAGACTGGATACTTTCCCACATACTGGATCCTTTACCTTTTTTTAAAGCAGCCATTGGGGATAGTTCATTTGAAACTACAATTTTAGTATCAATAATTTTATAATTTGATTTAAGATATTTTAAATTTTTTATTTTGGAAGAAACGATTGTTTCGTCTCCGTATAAATAAAAGAAATAATCATTTATATTTTTGTTACGTTTAACAAATAAATCTATACCTTCAATAGTTTTTTGCGGTGAATCATCTCCCCCCATTAAATCAATTGAGATTTTAAATTTATTTTCTGTAATATTCATTTGTAATTTTAATTTGGCCTAAAATTACTTATCTAAAATTTTTTTACCGTTATAAAAACCGGTTTTTAAATCGATATGATGGGAAAGCCTATACTCACCAGTTTTTTTATCTTCCAAAACATTTGAAGGCTCAATCCTGTGATGTGATCTTCTTTTGTTTCTTCTTGAAACAGATGTTTTTCTTTTTGGAACAGCCATATTTTATTTATACTTAAAGTTAAAAGAACCATTTAGCATATTTTTAACATCTAAATCAAAACAAAAATTCTGAAATTTACTAAAATAATCACAGAATTCCTTAATATTTACTGTGTCTTTTTTTTTATCAATCATAAAATATTTTTCTATTAAATAAATAATATTGTTATTTTGATTAGAATCTTTTTTATCTAGATTCAGCAATATGTCATAAAATACCCTAGTCAACTTTTTCATTTTTTTATTAACTGAAACATCTCCATCTCCTAGTTCTCTTAAATTATATTCTATATTTTGAAATATATTGTCAAAAACTTCCTGTGATTCCTTTTCTCTTTTTTGAAGCTTGGTTGCCCTTAGTATAAAAGCAAAATGAAAAAAAATTAAATAGACGCGTGTTTCTAATTTATCATCTAAATTCATATCTTGATAAAAAAAATTATTTCGTGATAATTTAACTAAACTGTTGTACAGTTTGTTCTTATGTTTTTTATAAGAAGTAAACATTCTATAATTATTTTTATTCTATTTTTATCTTTTTTATTGCCAAATTGTCAAAAAAATAAAGTTGTTAAAAGTCACGGAATCTTCTATCTCGAAAATAGAGATAAATTGCTTAAAGTAAACGATACAAACACGAATGATGTAATTAAAATTTTGGGACGGCCTCATACGGTATCTTTACAAGACAAAAATACATGGCTTTATATAGAAAGAACCAGGACAAGAGGAAATATAACAAAACTTGGTAAAAACGTTTTGTTAAATAATAATGTTTTAGTTGTTAAATTTAATCAATATGGAATTTTGGAAGAAAAAATTTTGTATAATAAAAAAGATATGAATAAATATAAATTTGCTGAAGCTGTTACAGAAAATGAGATAAGAAAAGGAAACTTTATAGAATCATTTTTATCTAGTATTAGAGCAAAAATGTATTCTAACAGATAATATTAGTGAGCTATAACAGCTAAAAGAAGAAGAGCAACAATATTTGTAATTTTGATCATAGGATTAACAGCAGGGCCGGCTGTATCTTTATATGGATCTCCGACTGTGTCACCCGTTACTGCTGCCTTGTGTGACTCTGATCCTTTTCCTCCATAATTACCGTCTTCTATAAATTTTTTTGCGTTATCCCAAGCTCCGCCACCAGCTGTCATTGATATTGCCACGAACAAACCTGTAACTATAACTCCTAACAACATTGCTCCTAAAGATGAAAGTGCGGCCTCTATACCTCCGATAAAATAAATAATTGTATATAAAATTATTGGAGAAAGTACTGGTAAAAGCGACGGGATAATCATTTCTTTAATTGCGGCTTTAGTTAATAAATCTACTAATCTTCCATAATCAGGTTTCCTTTTTCCTTTCATGATTCCGGGTATTTTTTTAAATTGTCTTCTAACTTCAATAACGACAGCCCCTCCTGCTCTACCTACGGCTTGCATTCCCATTGATCCGAATAAGTATGGCAACATACCTCCAACTAATAAACCTATAACCACAAATGGATTAGATAAGTCAAAACTTACATTTATTCCTTCGAGTGCTGATCCCTGAACAGTAGAAAAGAATTTTATATCTTCTGTATACGCAGCAAAAAGAACAAGTGCTCCTAAACCAGCCGAACCAATTGCGTATCCCTTGGTAACAGCTTTAGTCGTGTTGCCAACAGCATCAAGTGCATCTGTAGTTTTTCTAACATTTTTTGGCAGCTTTGACATTTCAGCTATTCCACCAGCATTATCTGTGACGGGACCATAAGCGTCTAAAGCTACAACCATTCCTGTTAAGGCTAACATTGCTGTTACTGCAATCGCAATACCAAATAATCCTGCTAGCTCATTCGTAATAATTATACCAGCTACAATAATTAATGCTGGCAACGCAGTAGCTTCCATAGAAACTGCTAATCCTTGAATAACATTCGTACCATGGCCAGTGGTAGAAGATTTTGCTACACTTCTGACTGGCCTATAATTTGTTCCAGTATAATATTCGGTTACCCAAATAATTAAGCCTGTTACCGCTAACCCAATAATACCACAATAATATAAATCAAAACCGGTGAAACTTTTATCTCCAACATTAAATGTATTGTCTAAACCTATAACATTAGAAGTAATTGGATAAAGCAGTATTAAAGAAATTATTGCTGTAACAATAAATCCCTTGTAAAGAGCTCCCATAATATTTTTGCTTTTACCAAGTTTAACGAAAAAGGTGCCAATTATAGAAGCAATGATACAACCACCGCCAATTGCTAATGGATAAATCATTAAATTTAGATTGTCTTGAAAGAATATTGAAGCAAGAACCATTGTCGCAACTATCGTTACAGCATACGTTTCAAATAAATCTGCTGCCATACCTGCGCAATCACCTACGTTGTCACCAACGTTGTCAGCAATAACTGCAGGATTTCTTGGATCGTCTTCTGGTATTCCGGCTTCCACTTTGCCAACCAAATCTGCTCCAACATCAGCGCCCTTAGTAAAAATTCCGCCACCTAATCTTGCAAAAATAGATATTAATGAAGCACCAAAGCCTAAAGCTATTAGTGCATTTATTAGTTCTCTACTATCAACATTAAAAGATATTAATGCCCAGTAATAAATTGTAATTGCTAATAAAGCCAAGCCGGCAACAAGAAGACCAGTTATAGCTCCAGATTTAAAAGCAATTGTTAAACCTTTTTGCAAACTTGTTCTTGAAGCTTCAGCAGTTCGAACATTTGCTTGAACAGAGATTAACATCCCTACATAGCCGGCCACTCCTGACAGCAAGGCTCCTATAAAATAACCAAGACCAACTAATAAACTGAAAAAATAACTTATAATTACCAAAACTATTATGCCAACAATTGCTATGGTTTTGTACTGTCTATTTAAATATGCTTTTGCCCCTATTTGAATCGCTTCTGCAATTTCTTGCATTTTACTATTTCCGGGACTAGCTGAAAGAATTTGTTTGCTCAAAAAATAGCTATATACAACAGCCATCAATCCAACGAATACGATTAAATATAAATTTTCCAATGATATTTCTCCCTACGATCTACAAAAACAGGAAATTGCCAAAAAAAAGAATAAAAGGCAAGAAATTATTCGCTATCTTTTCTAACTTTTTTTGAGATCTTGTCTAAAATAGCATTCAAATAGCCTTTGTGAGCAGTTTCTAAAAAAAAATCTGATATTTTTACGTATTCACTAACAATAACATTAATTGGTGTTTTGTGGCTAAACATGAGCTCAAATGTCGCTGAAAAAATCATGATTTTGAGAATCAGGTCAGTTCGAGAAGGTTTAAATTCATCTTTTAAAATTATTTTCAAGTTTTCAAGTAAAAGTTCCTCTCTTTCAATAGTTCCCGAAACAGTATCTTTAATGAATTTTTTATATCTATGTTTTGGGTAAGTTAACTCAGATTCTTTATTTAAAAAATATGCATATAATTTCTGAACAACAATTATTCTTGGATTCTTGTTTAAATTGTCTTCTCCCATTACTTAATTTTTAGAACTTTCAAAACTGCTTTTGCTGATTCTTCTCCTCTATGAAATCTTTTCATTCCTTGCTCTCTATTAAAAGCTGTTATTATTGAATTACCGATTGGTTTTTTTTTTTATAATAGAAAGTTGCATAATACCATTTGTTATAGCGTTTGAAATTAGATCAAAATTAGCAGTTTCACCTTTAATGATGCAACCAATTGCAATAAATCCATCATATTTATTTGCAAGTTTTGATATTACCATGGGTATTTCGAATGCTCCAGGAACTTCAACAGTGTCTATTTTTTTAATTCCAGATTTTTCTAGTTCTTTCTTTGCACTAGCATACAATTCTTTTGTGATATCTTCATTATAAGTTGAAATAACAATACAAATTTTTACTTTCATTTTATAATCTCCTGTTTGGTTATTTTTATACCATAACCTTTTAATGCAATAATACGTTTTTTGGATCTCGAAACTAATATCATTTTTTTTATTCTTAATTCTTTAATTATTTGAGCTCCGACCCCATAATATCTTAATACTCTGTTGTTTTCAGAAGAAGCAGGGTTTGGATTTGATCCTTTAACAAGGATGAGGGCAAAATTATTAAATTTATTGAGGTGCTTTAAGGAATTTTTAAAAATATCTTTATTAAAATTAAAAAAACTATTTAATAGATTTGTAGATATTACTCTCACTCTTGAAGCTTTTGAACTGTTGAATTTTCCTTTTGTTACAGCATAATGCTCTGATCCATCTAATTTGTTCCTAAAAGTTTTTAAATCAAAGTTTCCAAATTTTTTTACTTTTATTTTTTTGTTAGAAATGCATTTAATATATCTTTCATTTTTTAATCTATAAGAAATCAAGTCTTCAATTTTTGCAATTTTAAGTTTGTGCTTTTTTGCAAATGGAATTAGATCTTTGTATCTTGCCATTGTACCGTCCTCGTTCATTACTTCACAAATAACTGCACTTGGATTTAATTTTGCCAGTTTTGAAATATCAACCGAGGCTTCAGTGTGTCCAGCTCTTTCAAGAACACCACCATTCTTTGCAACTAAAGGAAAAACATGTCCAGGAGAAACTATATCTTTTTTGCTGGATGATGGTTTTATGGCCACCTTTATTGTTTTCGATCTATCAAAAGCAGATATACCTGTTGATATTCCTTTTTTGGATTCTATTGAAATTGTAAAAGCTGTTTGAGTTCTTGACTTATTAATTAAAGACATTAAAGGCAGATTTAATTTTTTAACTTTCTTGGAAGTAAGAGCTAAACATATTAGTCCTCTTCCATGCTTTGCCATAAAATTAATTTTTTTAGGATTAACTTTGGATGCAGGTATAACTAAATCACCCTCATTTTCTCTATCTTTGTTATCAACTAAGACAAACATTTTTCCTTTTTTCGCATCTTTAATAATTTCTTTTATAGATGATGAAATTTTTTTCATTTTAAATATAAATATTGTTTAAATATTTACCTACAATATCAAACTCAACATTAACTTTCTCGCCTCTTTTAAGATTGATTAGATTGGTAAGTTTCAGGGTGTGTGGGATAATAGTAATTTGAAAACTGTTCCTTCTTACTTTAGAGACGGTCAATGAAACACCATTAATAGAAACTGATCCTTTTTCCACAATAAATTTTTTGTATTTTTTTTTTATTTGAAAATTAACATTCCAAGATCTATCTATAATTTTAATACTTTTAACAATTGAAACCGTATCAACATGGCCCTGTATATAATGACCAGATATTTTTTTTCCATAATGTAAAGATTTTTCTATATTTATATATTTACCAACTTTTGCATTTTTAAAATTTGACCTACTCAATGTTTCCTTAGAAAGGTAAAACAGAAAAGATTTTTTTTTAATTCTAATTAATGTTAAGCACACTCCATCGCAACAAACGGACTCGCCTATGTCTTTTTTTTTAAAAGAAATATTAGAAGCTATTTCAATGACTAAGCTTCCACGAACATATTTTGGACTTTTTTTTATACTTTTGATCAGGCCTTGATTATAAACAATTCCGTTAAACATTATTTTAGCTTCTCTTTGTAAAGTTTATCTCCGAATAGATTAACATTAATAAGATTTTTTAAAATTATTTTTTTTATTATATTAGAGTTGGAATAATTAATACCAAGTTTGTTTAATCTGTTATTTGATTTAAATATATAAATATTATTTAAAAGTTTATTTTTAATTAAAAAATTAAGAAATGTTAAGCCTGACTCAATGAAAATTCTTGAATATCCTCTTTTTTTTAAAATCAAAAAAAAGTCTTTAAAATCTTTTTTATTTTTTAATGAATTGATTATATTCACCTTTATACCTCTTTTTTTAAAATTATAAATTTTTTTTTTATTTTTTGAAGATGTAAAAAGTAATATTTTTCGATTTTTAATTGTATTATATAATTTTAATTTTTTTTTTTAATTTAAGATTTCTGTCTAAAATAACCAGGTCAGGGCTTTTTTTTTCAAAGCCATCTATTCTGCAATTAAGCAAGGAATTATCTTCGTTTATAGATTTTGATGTTGAAATAATACAATTATACATAGATCTTAGGAAATGTGACCTCTTTCTAGAATTGGAGTTTGTAATCCATTTTCTTTTGATATTTTTTGTAAAATAGTCCTTTGATAATGCAATCTTTGCATCTATTAAAGGTAGATTAGAACCATGTTGTAAATAATAGCTCTGGTAAAAATCTAGGCCATTTTTTCTTAATAAAGAACCTGTAACTGAAATTTTATTTTTATTTAATATTTTTTTTGATTTTTTTTTTGATCTAAAATCAAAATCAAAAATTGAATAAAAAACTTTTTTTATTTTTTTTTTAATAATTATATTCGTACATGGCGGCGTATTTCCATAATGAGAGCAAGGCTCTAAGGTCACATACAGGTTGGCATTTTTAAAATCTTTTTTCTTATTTAATGCCTTGTATTCAGCATGCGGTCTACCATTTATCGAGGTGTGCCCAGATGAAATTACAGCACCATCTTTTTCTACTATACATCCAACTGAAGGATTTTTTTTTGTTGATCCTAAATTAATTTTTGCTTGTTCAAAAGCAAGTGATAGAAAATGTAAATTTTTGGATTTTGAGTTATTTTTTAGGCTTGCCATCTAATTCCTCAATATATTCTCCGAATTCTCCAATCTCTTTAAAATTGGTATATACTGAAGCAAACCTAATATAAGCTATTTTATCTAGCTCTTTTAAAGCATCCATTACTTTTTTACCAATAACGCTGGATTGTATCTCAGATTGTCCTATTTCTTCGAGGTCTCTGGTTATTTTTGAAACAACTTTTTCAATAGTTTCGGGATCTATGGGTCTTTTTTTTAAAGCAGTAAAAAAAGATTTTGCTAATTTTTCTCTATCAAATTGTGATCTGCGACCGTTTTTTTTAATCACGGTTAATTCTCTAAACTGTACTCTTTCAAAAGTTGTAAATCTCTGTCCACCATTACACGTACAAAAACGTCTTCTCCTGATTGCGGTTCCATCTTCTGTTGGTCGAGAGTCGACAACAGATGTATCTTTTTCTCTACAAAAAGGACAAAGCATAAATTAATTTTTAAACAAATGGCTATATATAGGAAATTTAGAACAAAGTTCAATTACTTCTTTCCTAACTTCAGACTCGGTTTTACTATTATCACCTGGATTTTGAGATAAACCTTTGATTACTTTTGTAATTAAATCTCCAACTTTTTTAAATTCATTTAATCCAAATCCTCTTGTGGTAGCTGCCTGAGATCCAAGTCTTATTCCTGAAGTGATAGTCATTTTTTCTGTATCAAAAGGAATGCCGTTTTTATTACAAGTTAAATTTGCCTTGCCCAAGCTAATTTCAGCTGCTTTACCTGTTACTTTAAATGGTCTGAGATCTACCAGCATTAAATGGGTATCTGTTCCACCTGAAAAAATTTTGAAACCATTATTTTTAAGTGTTTCTGAAAGGATTTTTGCATTCGCAAGAACAGATTTAATGTATTCTCTAAAACTAGGCTGCAATGCTTCATGAAATGCTGCTGCCTTTGCTGCTATAACATGCATCAAAGGTCCACCTTGATATCCTGGAAATACTGCAGAATTAAATTTTTTAATTAAATCTTCTCTATTCGTTAAAATAATTCCACCTCTTCCACCTCTTAAAACTTTATGAGTTGTTGATGTAACTACATCAGCATACTCTATTGGGTTTGGATAACCTCTGCCTGCAACTAAACCAGAAAAGTGAGCCATATCTACCATTAGATAGGCATTAACACTATCAGCGATTTCTCTGAATTTTTTAAAATCAATTATTCTAGAATAAGCACTACCTCCAGCAATTAATATTTTGGGCTTATGCTCTAGAGCTAATTTTTTAATTTGCTCAAAGTCTATAAAACCTGTTTCTTTATCAACTTCGTAATGAAAAGCCTTAAGCCATTTACCGGATAATGAAACTTTTGCACCATGTGTTAAATGTCCACCTGAGTTCAGACTCATACCAAGTATTGTGTCTCCTGGATTTAACAGAGCTAGATATACAGCTCCGTTTGCTTGTGCTCCTGAGTGTGGTTGTACATTTGCATATTTACAATTAAATAATTTTTTAACTCTTTCTAAAGCTAATTCTTCTGCCTTATCAACAAACTCACATCCTCCATAATATCTTTTTCCAGGATATCCTTCTGCGTACTTATTTGTTAAAATTGATCCTTGTGCATCTAAAACTGCTTTTGAAACAATATTTTCTGATGCAATGAGTTCGATATGTTGTTGTTGTCTTTGAAGCTCAAGTTTTATTGAATTATATAAATCTGGGTCTCGTAATGACAAATCTTTGTCAAAGTAATCCTGATAACTTCCGTTTATATCGCTCTTAATTTTTGACATAATTTTAAATAATATTTTTAAACTTTTTTAACTCTTCGAAGGTGTCTGCCACCTTCGAATTTTGTACTAAGAAAAACATTAACTAATTTAATTGCGTTGGAATTTTTAGTTAATCTTGATCCTAATGCTATGATATTAGCATTATTATGCTGTCTAGACAAACGAGTAGATGCTTTATTATAACAAACGGCAGCTCTTATTTTTTTGAATTTGTTAGCTGACATGGCCATTCCAGTGCCTGAACCGCAAACCAATATTCCTACTTTCGTTTTTTTAGATGAAACATTTCTTGCTATTTTTTTAGCAAAATCAGGATAATCAACGGATTGTTCTGATTTAGGACCTAAATCTACAACTTGAATTTTCTTTTTTATGAGATTTTTTTTTATTTTTTCTTTTAATTTAAAACCAGCATGATCTGAAGATATAGATATTTTTTTAAATAAAAAAATCAAATCAATTAAATCTATTTTCTAACAAGCAAGCTACTATGTGGATTCTATTTTGTTCACCACCATTAAAAAAATTGTGGTATCGAGTGTTGTTTGTAATCCAAACCTTTCCATCAGCAGGCATGTGTTTAGCTACATCTTCAATAACCATTTTACATCCTGGATTTGTTATAATAGGTATATGTAATCTTGGCTCTGGATCTTTATGCCAGCTAAGTGTTGATCTAGGTTCTTTTAACAATACTCTTACTCTACCAAGTTTAAATTTTGATTTTAAGATTTTGTAAACTTCTTCAAAATAAGTATTTTTGAATTCAGTAGTTATCTCCGTATATTTTTCTTCGTCTATAGGCTTGTCTCTCATAACTTCTTTTCCAGTTTCATCTGGTTTTGTCCAATAAACTCCTCTTACATTGTGTCCCTTGATCGAATTTTCATCTCCAGGTATTTTGTTCATAGGAATTGCATGGAAGTTAGTTATACCTAAAGTTTGATATTTGGAATTTTTCAATATGCCATTAAGATCATTTCGCAGTCTATTGATATCAAATTTTAATTCTGGGACTTGGTAAAAATCTTCGAAAGTTTTAGTGTTAGACATATGATATAATTAATATACTTTTTTTGTCTTTAATAATAATATATTTGTCGCATTATACAAAGATTAATAAAAAATGAAGATAATTGGTAAATATCCCAGTGTAAGATTGAGAAGGAATCGCAAATTTGATTGGTCGAGAAGACTAGTTTCAGAAAATAATTTAACCGTAAATGATCTAATACTCCCAATATTTGTAACTGAGGGTAAAAATAAAATTGAGCCAATTAAAAACATGCCAGGCTGTTACAGGTATTCTGTTGATAAAATTAGTTCTATAGTAAACAAAGCAAGTAGATTAGGTATACCACTAATAGCAATTTTCCCTCATACACAAAATAGTAAAAAAAACTCAATTGGCAGTGAAGCATTAAATGAGGACAATCTTGTTTGTAAAGCAATTCGAAAGATTAAAAAAAATAATCCTAGTATAGGTGTAATGGCTGATGTAGCTCTAGATCCTTACACAGACCATGGTCATGATGGGCTTTTAAAAAACAAAGAAATATTAAATGATGAAACTGTTGAAATATTATCGGAACAAGCTCTAATTCAAGCAGAAATGGGTTGTGATGTTATAGCTCCATCTGACATGATGGATGGGAGAGTTGGTGTAATAAGAAAATCTTTGGATAAAAATAATTTTAAAAATGTACAAATTTTATCTTATGCTGTTAAGTATTCATCAAATTTTTATGGTCCATTTAGAGAAGCTATAGGTTCACAAAAAAAATTAAAAGGAGATAAAAAAAGTTATCAAATGGATTATAAAAATTCATCTGAAGCTCTAAGAGAGGTTTCTTTAGATATAAAAGAAGGAGCAGATTTTGTGATGGTAAAGCCCGGGCTTCCATATTTAGATATTATAAAATCGATAAAAGAAAATTTTAAAGTTCCTGTATTTGCTTATCAAGTGTCTGGAGAATATTCTATGATAATTAAAGCGGTAAAAAGTGGAATTTTGAATAAAGACTCAATTATAGAGAGTCTTATGTCAATGAAAAGATCTGGTGCTTCGGCCATTGTTACATATTTTGCTTTGGATATAGCAAAAAAAGTTAAAAATAGCTTATAAAATTTTATTTTCAAGAATCTTCCTTGAGTAAGGAAGTCTAAGATTATTTGGTAGAAAGAATTTATTTTCCATTAGGTTTCTTGAAAAAATTAATCCATTACAAACATCTTGTATTTTTACATTATTAAAATTTTTTAAAATTATAAATGCAGGTATTTTATAATCTATATTATCAACCTTAACGTTACATATATCTTTTTCTTTTATATTAACAAAATTAGTTGGGTCAAGATTAAAACCAAAACCCAAATCTTGTATTAAATCCATTTCCCAATTTAAATAAAATAAAGGCCAATCTTTCCCTTCAAGTTTAAACAAAAAAGCATCTAAAGAATTATAGATTTTTTTTTGCACTTCATTTTCAGGCAAAAGAATCTTTATAATTGAAGATAAAGAATTAAGACAGGTAGTCTTTTTAGCATCATTGAAATATTTGGGTGAAATCGCTTCAATTAGTTCTGTTTTAAAATACCCGAGTTTATTATCAATCTTTGAATTAAAAATAACAAATATTTTATTTGTTAATTGAAGATAATTTTTTATTTTTCTTGAGGTACCTCCATAGACTATACCGCTTACTTTTCCATAATTTTTTGTAAAAACTTCCAATATTATAGCATTTTCTCTAAATTTTCTTTTTGACACTATATATCCTTCATCTTCCCAATTCATGCTTAATTTAATTTTAAATCGTTTATTAAATTTTTGGCTGCGTTTTGTTCAGCAATCTTTTTTGACTTTCCGTAACCAATATATTCTTTTGACTCTGGTATATTAACTAGAGCTTTAAAAACTGGATTGTGTTTTGGGCCACTAGTTTTGGATATTAAATAATTTGGCAATTTTTTATACTTTTTAAGAGAATATTCTTGAAGTCTGGTTTTTGAATCAATGACTATTAAATTAGATTTTTTAATATAATAATTCCAGTTTCTTAATATAAATTTTTCAGCAGAATTTAAACCTTGGTCTAAATAAATAGCTCCTATTAATGCTTCACAAGTGTCGCTTAGTATTTTCTCGTCAGATGCTTTTAATTCTTTATATGATTTTCCAGTTCGTATAAATTTTTTAATATCTAGATTTATAGAAATTTTAGCACAGGTTTTCTTATTCACTAATGTCGCAAACTTTTTGTCAATAACACCCTCTTTTTCATCAGGATACATCTGAAGTAACTTTTTAGAAATAACCAAACCTATAACTCTATCACCTAAAAATTCTAACTTTTCATTATTATTCGTTTCATCAAAACTTTTGTGTATTAAACTCTTTTCAAGTAAATCTTTATTTTTAAAAATTATTTTTAGAATTTTTTCAATTTTTTTAAAATTTGTTTTCATTTTAATTTTTTAAAAAATCTATCTGTTCTAAAAGATTTGTGCCAATTCCAAAATTTCAATATGCTACCTTTATTTGTATCATTTGAAAAAAAAACAATTTGGGCTTTTCCTATTAAGTTGTTTTCGTGTACATAACCTACGCTAGATAAGAATCTGCTATCTCGTGAACAGTCCCTGTTGTCTCCAAGGAAAAAATAATGTTTTTCTGGAACGAAATAAACATCTGTATTAATCGTACTTCCAATTTTGTTATATACAACTGAATATTTTTTTTTGTTTAGAATGCTTTCTTCATAAAACAAAACATCTGTTTCTGTTTTTCCGCACATAATTTTTTGAATTTCTGATAATTCCTTTTTTTTAATTTTCTTTTTATTAATAAATAAATCGCCATTTAAAAATTGTATTTCATCACCTGGAAAACCTATCAGTCTCTTTATATAGTCTGTTCTATTGTCCGAAGGTGTTTTAAATACTACTAAATCTCCATACTTTGGTGATTTCTTAAATATTCTATTGTTAAAAAGTGGTGGGCTGAATGGCAAAGAATGTTTGCTATATCCATATGAATATTTCGATACAAATATTCTGTCACCTACTAATAAATTTGGTTCCATTGATGAAGATGGAATATAGAAAGGTTGAAATAAAAAAGACCTAATAATTATTGCTATAATTAATGCAATAAACAATGTTTTGATATTATCTATTATTTTACTCATAAATTCTATTTGTATACAAAAACTATTACCGATGCCACTGCCCAGGGTGAATCATCTGATAATGACAGATGTATTTTAAATTTTTTATTTTTAAAAAGTTTTTTTAAATTATTTAATGAGATTCCTTTTATTTTAAACCCAGGAGTGCCTTGTGGATTGTTTTTGATCTCAACATCATGAAAGTTCAATTTATTTTTTTTTCCAATCGCTTTAAAAAGAGCTTCTTTGGCAGCAAATCTTTTTGCAAAACACTCATTTCTGTTTTTTCTTTTTTCGCATGTCTTGATTTCAAAATTTGTAAAAATTCTATTTTTAAATGAGGTGGAGTTTTTTTTTAAAGCAGATTTAATTCTATCTATATTTACTATATCAGTACCAATTCCATATATATTCATTTTTTTAGTATTATTTTAAATTTTTTTATTGAGTCTCTTATACCTATAAAAATTGATTCTCCAATTAGAAAATGACCAATATTAAATTCCTTTATACCATTTATTTTTGATAAGATTTTTGCTGAAGAAAAAGTAATTCCATGTCCAACATGAACCTCAAGACCAATTTTGTTCGCATAATTAACTCCTTTTTTAATTTTATTAATTTCTTTAAGAAAATTTTTTTTTTTATTAAATAAATTACAAAATTTACCAGTGTGTATTTCAATACAATCTGCGTTAATCTTTTTTGCGATTTCAATATCCTTTGTATTGGGCTCAATAAACAAACTTGTTCGAATGTTTTTACTTTTTAATTTTTTTATTATCTGCTTTATGTAATTGGATTTTTTTTTGATATTAAGACCTCCTTCTGTGGTAATTTCATTTCGCTTTTCGGGAACAATACAAACATAGTTAGGTTTATGTTTTAGTGAAATTTTTAACATCTCTTTTGTTGGGGCCATTTCAAGATTTAGTGGGATTTGTAGTTTGCTTTTTATTTTTTTTAAATCTTGATCGTTGATGTGTCTTCTGTCTTCTCTTAAATGTATAGTTACTGAGTTACCGCCATACTTTTCTACAAGTAGAGCTGCTCTTAATGGACTAGGATACGTCTCTCCCCTGGAGTTTCTAATTGTAGCAACGTGATCAATATTCACGCCTAATCTAGGAAACTTCATTATAAATTTCTACTTCCTGGTTTTGTTGCTTTAATATTTTTTAGATGCTCTGGTAGATTTTCTTTTTTATATGTTGGTATTGATATTTCAATTTGAGATATGATTTTTTTATTTATGCTACTTTTTTTATTTGATCTATCAATTATGCAAGCATATCCTATAACTTCAGCTTTTGCTCTATCTGCTAATCTAGAACATTCTAAGCTAGATTTACCTGTAGTTATAACATCTTCTACAATCAAAATTTTTTGTCCATTTTTAATTTCAAACCCCCTTCTTAAGTCAAATCCTTCTTTGCTTCTTTCTGCAAAAATTGTTTCTATGTTTAAAATTCTGCCTATTTCGTAACCTATTACAATGCCACCAATAGCAGGAGATAAGATTAAATCAATTTTTTTAAAATTTTCCTTAATTTTTTCTGCTAAGGAATTACAAATGTCTTTTGCTTTTTCTGGTTTGCTCAAAAGTTGAGCGCATTGAACATATTTATCACTATGAAGTCCTGAAGACAAAATAAAGTGCCCTTCTAAAAGAGTATTAGTTTCTTTTAAAATTTTTAATGAATCTTTGTATGAAAGCATACTTTTTCTTTTTATGTCGAATTACTTGAAATTTTAAATCTTCTTGTTTAAGTTGACTTATCAAGTTTGTGAAGTTTTTTAAATCTTTAATTTGTATATCAAATAAAAATTTTAGGTATTCTTTACCTCTTTTTTTCAACTCAACATTAATTATATTTGCCTCGTTTAATCCAATAAGTGTACTAACTTTACCTAATATTCCTGGTTTATGAGGTAAATCGATAGATAGAGTTGAGGTATACTCTTTTTGCTCCTCTTCATTTTTCATAAGTTTTCCTTGCCAATGCTTCCTGATGGATGCCCTGGCCTTTCCTGTTTTACTAGAAGATAGCCAGTGCAATGATGGAGAGATTTTTTTAGATGTTATAATTTTTATCATGTCTCCATTATTGATTTTGGACTGTAACGCTGAAGATTTTCCGTTGATCTCACAGCCAATTGCTGTATCACCAATTTTTGTATGTACAGCGTAGGCAAAATCTATCGGTGTTGCGTCTTTGGGTAATTTTATTACTGCTCCTTTAGGAGTAAAGCAAAAAACATTATCTTGGAACATTTGTAATTTTGTAAATTCAAAATAATGTTCTGGGCTTCCGCCTTTATCCATTATTTCTACCAAATCTCTTAACCAATCGTATTCTTTCCATGAAAGTTCAGAAAATTTTTCTGAAGATTTATATTTCCAATGTGAAGCTATACCCCTTTCTGCAAATTCGTGCATGGGTCTTGTACGTATTTGTATTTCTATTCTTTTCTTCATGGGTCCAATTAATGATGTGTGAATAGATTTGTATTGATTTATTTTTGGAGTAGATATGTAATCTTTGAATTTTCCTGGTATTGCTGAATATTTACTGTGAAAAATTCCAAGTGTCTTATAGCAATCATCAATATTCTGAACTATCACTCTAAATCCAACAATGTCTGTAAGCTGTTCTAATGATATACGTTTTGATTGCATTTTCCTCCATATTGAAAATGGGGTTTTCTCTCTACCTGTTATTTCTGCTTCTATTTGATTAGATTTTAAAAAATTACTAAGTTCATCAGAAATTTTTTTAAATGTGTCTTCTTTTTTACTTTTGATCAAAGATAATCTATCTAAAATTAATTTTCTAGCATCACGGTTTAAAATAGAAAAAGATAAATCTTCAAGCTCATCTCTTATTCTGTTCATTCCCATTCTATCTGCCAAAGGGGCATAAATTTCCATTGTTTCCTTGGCTTTTCTAATTCTTTTGTTTTCATCTTTAGCAGAATTAATTGTTCTCATGTTATGTAATCTGTCAGCTAGTTTTACTAACAGTACTCTAATATCTTTAGATGTTGCTAAAATAAGTTTTCTTAAGTTTTCTGCTTTTGAATTATCAACCGCTTGTTCTTCTAATGCTGATATTTTAGTAACGCCTTCTACCAAATCTGCTACCTCTTTTCCAAATTCTTTTTTTACTGAGTCATACGTAACCCTAGTGTCTTCAATAGTATCGTGTAACAAACCGGTAGTAATGGTTGCACTATCAAGTTTAAGTTCGGTTAATATATCAGCAACTGCAACAGGGTGAATTATATAAGGTTCGCCTGCATCTCTCCTTTGATGTTTGTGTGCTTTCAATGCAAAATTATAAGCTTTTGTTAAAGAAACCGGGTCAAAAAATCTATTATAAGACTTAACTTTTTTTATTAACTCTTCATTATTTAACATGACTATTTATATCATTTTGTGACAATTTTGTAATCTCATTATTAGCTTCTTTAAGATTATTGATTAAAATATCAATATTTTTTTTTGTTTTTGGGTGTGTCCAATTTGAACAAATTTCTTTTAGTGGATGCAATACAAAGTTTCTATTTATTAATCTTTTATGTGGCAAGATTAATTCAAAATTATCAATTTTAAAATTTTTTACTAGCCTATTAAAATCAATAATGTCCATATCACATGTTCTTGGCTCATTTTTCATCTTCCTGTTTCTACCCAATTTTTTCTCTATTGAAATTAAAAAAATCATCAAATCAATCGGAGATAAGTTTGAGTCTGTTGAAATGACTACATTAACAAATTTTGGGTCATTTTTGTTAGGTTGAGAAAATGTTTCATAAAAACTTGATTTTTTAACTAATTTAACTCCCTTTTTCTCTAACAAAGATATTGCTAAGTCTATGTTAGCAAATCTATTGCCAAATGCGGAGGGTAGATTTGAGCCAATTCCAATAAAGATCATAATTATTTATTCTTGCTTAAAACTCTAGCTTGTTCTCTTTGCCAATCTCTTTTTTTCTTAACCTGTCTTTTGTCATAAAGTTTTTTACCTTTTGATATCGCTATTTCGACTTTTGCTTTACCTTTTTTAAAGTATATTTTTGTTGGAACGACTGTTAATCCATCTCTATTAATTTTTCCTATAACGTTATTAACCTCCCTTTTTTTAAGTAAAAGTTTTCTCATATCTCGCGGATTATGGTCATTGTAACTAGACTGCTTATACAAAGGTATATAAGAATTAATTAAGTAAATTTCTCCACCGCTATCGGTGGCATAAGAGTCTGTTATATTGGCTTTTCCTTCTCTCAAAGATTTGACTTCAGATCCTTTTAAAACTATTCCAGCTTCGAACAATTCTTGAAAGAAATAATTAAATCTTGCTTTTCGATTGTTGCAAACAATTTTTATGCCAGTATTTTTTTTTGCTTTCATTAAAGCAGTTTTGCAAATTTTAAAGCTTCTTGGACTTCCTTTTTAGTTTTTTCTGTTATTTTAACAAGAGGTAGTCTCACTTCCTCTGATGAGAGATTTAACAAACTTGCAGCATACTTTACTGGACTCGGATTACTCTCAATAAATAATGCTTTATGTAAAGGCATAAGTTTATCATTAATTTCTTTTGCTTTTGATATTAAATTGTCATTATTTTTGCTTAATGATGCATCCTGAAATTCGGAACAAAGTTTTGCTGCTACGTTTGCTGTAACAGAAATACAGCCTACTCCTCCTCTAATATTAAATTCTAAAGCAGTTGCATCCTCACCTGATAGCTGAATAAAATCAGGACCCATTTTTTTTAATTGTTGATTTACTCTGTCTAAATCAGCTGTTGCATCTTTAACTCCAGCAATATTTTTTAATTCAAAAAGTCTCGCCATAGTTTCTACTGACATATCAACAACCGACCTTGGGGGTATATTGTATATTATAATTGGAATTCCAACACTGTCGTTGATTAGCTTGTAATGTTGATAAAGACCTTCTTGAGTTGGCTTGTTATAATATGGAGTAACGATCAACAATCCATCGGCCCCGCTCTTTTCTGCATGTATAGACAATTCGACCGCTTCTTCTGTAGAATTAGAACCAGTTCCAGCTATAACTGGAATTTTACCAGCACTCTCTTTAACTGCAATTTCAATTATTTTTTTATGTTCATTATGGTTTAAAGTTGGTGACTCTCCAGTAGTACCTGCTGGAACTACACCTTTTGTGCCATTCTTTATATGATGATCAATAAGAAATCTATATTTGTCCTCATCCAGCACATTATTCTTGAATGGCGTTATTAAAGCAACGATTGAACCTTTAAACATAATTATTTATAAAGTTTAAAATAGTATTTATTCTATTCGTTAAATTTATGCTTAAACATTTGATTAGTCTAGTTTTTTTATTAATAGTTTTCATTAATAAGCCTATTTATGCAGAGAGTAATACTAAAATATTGCCTGAACCAAAGCCTAAAAGAATATTAAATTTTTTTAAAGAAAAAAAAGATAATTTATTACCTCAAAAAAAGCCAAGCTTTATAGTGAATAATGTATCCAAAGATAATAAAATCTTGCCAAAAAATAAGCCCATAGTTGAAAATATAATAATTAAAAAAAAGATAGAGAAAGACAAAAAAGTTTTACCACAAAAAAAATCTGAAGAAAAGATAATTGAAATAGTTGACAATAAAGTAGAAAAAAATATTGAAGGAATTTTTTTACTTCCGGAAAAAAAACCAATTACATACAAAAAAGTAGTACAGAAAGAATCCGTTAAATCTGAAGTCCTGTCTAAAAGAGACTATGCAATTGCTAAAGAAGTTTTTTCTTTTATTAAACAGAAGAAATGGAAATCTGCACTTAAATCAACAAAAAGAATTAAAGATAAAGACTTCAAGAATTTAGTTACTTGGCTTTATCTTAAGGAAAAAAGGAATGCAGCATCGTTTACAGATTATGCAAAATTTATAGAGTCAAACACTAATTATCCTCGAATTAATAGATTAAAATATCTTGCTGAACATAAAATCAATTTATCAAGTTCCTCGCCAAGTACAATTATAGGCTGGTTTGACTCTGAACCTCCTTTAAGTGGTTTTGGACAAATAAAACTTGGTGAAGCTTATTTGCAAAAGGGAAAAATTGATGAAGGGTCTAAATTAATTAAAGAAGGATGGATAACAGCGTCTCTAGGTTCAAAAGATTTAAGATATTTAAATAAAAAATACAAAAAAATAATTAATTCATCAGATCATATCAAAAGAGCAGAATATTTGGCTTGGGAAAATAAGTATTGGGATTTAAAAAGAATTTTAAGGTACCTGCCAAAGGATCATAGAGCATTATACAATGCTAGACAAATTTTAATGAGCAGTTCTTACGGTGTAGATAAAGCGATTTCAGACGTGCCCCAAAAATTTAAGTCTGACATAGGTTTAAGATACAATAGATTAAAATGGAGAAGACGGAGAGGTAGAGTAGAGTCTTCTTTGGAAATAATTAACAATGCTCCTAATGAAAATAATTCCTTAGTTAGAGCAGATTTATGGTGGAAGGAACGAAATGTTATCTCTCGATCTTTGATATATAAGAAAAAATATCAGTTAGCTTACAATGTTGCCAAAAATCATTCTTTAGACAAAGAAAAAGAAAATGAGTCTTCATCGTTTGCTGAGGCTGAATGGATGTCGGGATGGATAGCCTTATCTTTTCTAAATAATCCTAAATTAGCCATACAACATTTTGATAATTTTTATAATAATGTTGGCTATCCAATAAGTTTAGCTAGAGGTGCGTATTGGCTGGGAACGGCGTATGAAAAATCAGGTAATCAAAATTTATCAAAAAAATATTTTAAAGAAGGTTCAAAATATTTAACAACATTTTATGGACAATTATCATATAATAAAGTTAAACCTTTTGAGGATTTTTCTTTAAAAGATGACTCTAATTTTACTGAAGGGTTTGAGAAAGAATTTAACAAAAATCCATTAGTCAAACATGTCATCCTTTTAAAAGAACTTAATAAAACAAGCTTAAGCAAAGATATAATTAAGCATTTGGCTGATTTAAATATTAAGGAGGGTAGCGAGGTTCTTGCAGCTAAACTTGCAACTAGTATTGGAAGGTATGATTATGCAATTCAAATATCAAAGAAAGCATCTTATGAAAAAAGATTTTATAATAAATACAACTATCCCATTATAACTACCCCTTCCGTGATTAACGGAAAGTCAATGCCTTCATCAGAAATTATTTTGGCAATCACAAGACAGGAAAGTGAATTTGATCCAAAAGCAAATAGTTATGCAGGTGCAAAAGGTATGATGCAGCTTATGACGTATACTGCAAAGCTTGTGTCTAAACAAATGAGAGTACCTTACAGTAAAAGCAAATTAACTTCTGATCCAGAATACAATATTAAATTAGGAACATACTATTTTAATTCATTACTAAATGAATATGGAGAGGTATATCCATTTGCGATTGCTGCCTATAATGCGGGACCAAAAAGAGTTAAATACTGGAGAAAAATTAATGGTGATCCAAGTAAAAATAAAATTGATTATGTGAATTGGATTGAATTAATAAAATTTAAGGAAACTAGAAATTATGTACAAAGAGTTTTAGAGAATGCTAATGTATATAATTACTTACTAAATGAAAAACCAGTAAAATTAGAAACATATTTTAAACAGTAAAATGGCGGTGAGGGTGGGATTCGAACCCACGGTAGATTGTTACACCTACGGAAATTTAGCAAACTTCTGGTTTAAACCAGCTCACCCACCTCACCAAACAGATGATTTATATAACATTTTTAAAATATTTCAAAATATAAAGAAAACTTTTTTCTCTTCGTTGAAAGTTTTAATCATTAATCCCCTGGCAACTGCAAGAATTATGATTCCAAAAATCCAATTCATAATTAACAATCCATAAAATATATCGTTAAAATAACCGTCCATAACATTCAAAATTAACCAAACTATTGTAAACGGTAAAATAACCATTCTAAAAAGATTAGAATAAAATATTAAAAATGTTTTTCTAAGAGCTGTAAACAATGCATGTGAAATAAAAAAAACAGGATAAATGGGTCCAATAAATGCAGCTATTTTTAGATAACTAGAACCATATTTTATTACTTCTAAATCATTTGAAAATATTCTTATAATGGGTTCAGAAAAAATATAAATCAGAACTCCAGCGATACACATTATCATTACTCCTATGAGTATCGACTTAAAATAAACCTCTTTAACCCTATCATATCTTCTGGCGCCAAAATTTTGTCCCGCTATAGATATTACAGCAGTATTTAAACCTATTACTGGTAATGAAAATAAATGCTCAAATCTTATTGCGGCACCATAACCTGCAACAGCGTCGTCACCAAAAATATTTATAAAAGACAATAACAAATAGCTCCCAGTAGCGACTAAAAAAAGAGCCATCGTTATAGGCATGCTTTGATTAAAAATGTTTATAAAAAAATTCTTTCTTATAAAAAAATTTGAAAACTTTGGTACTATTTTTAATTCAGTTTGATTGACTTTATAATATAAATAAATACATGCACCTAATTGTATCAACACTGTAGAGATTGCTAAACCAGCTATGCCAAACGCTGGTATAAAAAATAAACCGAAAATAAAAATGGGATTTAATACAATGTTCAAAAATACTCCAACAATTAAAACATTTCTATAAGTTTTTGTATCACCTTGTGCGTACAATACTGCATTAAAAGAAGTCAAAATTAAAAAAACTATTGTTCCTAAAAAAATAATATCAGTATATTCTTTTGATAAAGATATACTTTCCTTCGTACTTCCCATCAGTTTTAGAAGATCATAAGAAAAAAAAATACCTATCAACATTATAAATATTGAGAGAAAAAAGGCATATATTAAAGAATTATAAGAATAAATTGAAGCGGCAACTTTATTGTTGGCACCTAATGAATTAGCTATTAATGAATTACAACCCGCTACTATTCCAATTCCAGCAGAAATTATTATGAAGTACAAGGGAAAGGCCTTTGCTAGAGCAGCAAGAGCATCTGGTGATATTTTGCCAGCATAAAAAGTATCTACAAGATTAAATAAAGTTTGAAACAAACTTCCTGTCATAGATGGAATTGCAATCTGTTTTAATAATTTTAGAATGGAAGAAGAGGTAAAATTTAAATTCTGTTTCAATTTTTACCTCAAGAAAATTCTTTTTGAAAAATATACTTTTTCCCCATTTTTTTTGCAATTAAAATTTGTTTTTGTCTCATAGTAAATCTTTCTTTCTGTGACTCTGTTAATTGGTCATGACATTTAGGACAGGAAATACCTTCTAAATACTTATTAGATTTTTTTTCTTCCATTGAGATTGGTTTCCTGCATCCGCTACACATTGAATAAGTTCCGATTTTTAGTTTGTGTTTGACTGAAACTCTATTGTCAAAAACGTAGCACTCCCCTGTCCATAAGCTATTTTTTTTATTAATTTTTTTTAAATAATTCAATATTCCACCTTTTAATTGAAATACATTTTTAAAACCTTTTCTTTTTAAGTAAACAGAAGCCTTTTCACATCTAATACCTCCAGTACAGAACATTGCAATTTTACTTTTTTTATTAAATTTTTTTAAATATTCGGGAAAGTCTCTAAAATTATTTATTTTAGGATTTTCAGCTCCTTTAAAAGTTCCAACATTATATTCAAACGGTTTTCTTGCATCTATTATTTTTATATTTTTTTCCTCTAATAATTTATTCCATTTTATTGGCTCAACAGAATTATTTAGTTTTTGTGATTGAGTCACCTTAATCCCAATTGGAACAACTTCTTTTTTAATCTTTATCTTTCCCCTATGAAAAGGTTGAAAATTGTTAGCTGAACTATTTTCAGAATCAAAGTTTTTAATTTTGCAAATATTTTTTATTTCTCTTTTAATTTTTTTTATATCATTTTTTTTCCCTGAAAGTGTTCCATTAATTCCTTCGTTAGAAAAAATTATTGTACCTCTTATTGAGTGTTTAATTAATTTTTTTTGAAAAGTATTTTTAAGTTTTTTTAATCCAGACATTTTTTTAAACTTATAAAATCCAAAAATATGAAACATTTAAATTTTCCTACAAATTGTTACGCCATCAGCTAACGGCAAAATAGTTTTTTCTATTCTATCATCTTTTTTAATAAAAGAATTAAATTCTCTTATAACATTAGTTAAACGATCATTTTTTTTGGGATTAACAACATCTCCCTTCCACAAAACGTTATCTATAAGTATAAATCCATTGTTTTTTACAAGATCTAAACATAAATTATAATAGTTTTTGTAGTTCTCTTTGTCTGCATCGATAAAAATCATATCAAAAAAATTTTTTTTATCACTTAATTTATTAAGACTTTCTATTGCTGGTCCTATAATAATTTTCACTTTTTTATCTAGATTTGCTTTTTTAAAAAAATCTCTAGCTGAATCAGAAGTATGCTTATTGATATCCAAACAAATAATATTTCCATCCTTTGGCAACGCAAGTCCCATAGATAAAGCGCTATAACCTGTGAAAGTTCCAATTTCTAAAATATTTTTAATATTGTTCGTCCTAATAAAGAGTTGGAAAAAATATCCCTGACTTATTGAAATTTGCATTTTTTTAACATCTCCTAACTTATCATTGTGATTAATTATTTCTTGTTGCACAGGGTGCAAATCATAACTATGATCAGAAATATATTTTTCTAATTTCTCATCAATTTTTAAGCTTTTGATCATTTTTTCAATTTATTTGTTAAAATATCATTAACTAATTTTGGATTAGCCCTTCCAGATGTAACTTTCATTATCTCGCCGACAAAGAAACCGTACAGTTTTTCTTTTCCAGACCTGTACTCAGAAACTTTGCCTGAATTTTTTTCTAAGACTTTGATAACAATTTTTTCCAGTTCTTTAGGGTCGCTCTGTTGTTTTAATCCTTTTTGTTTAATAATATTTGATGGTAATTCCCCAGTTTCAACCATTATTTCAAAAACTTTCTTTGCTATTTTCCCAGAAATTTCACCAGAACTAATAGCTTTAATTAATGATGAAAGACTTTTGGGAGATACTGGTGAATCTTTAATATCTAAATTTTTTTTATTTAGAACAGCAAAAAGTTCAACTATTATCCAATTTTTAGCAAGTTTTATGTCGGCATCCTTTATTACTTCTTCGAAATAATTAGAGGTATCAATATCAGAAACAAGAACGTTTGCTTCATATGAGCTTAATTTAAATTTTTTAATAAATCTTTCTTTTTTTTGATCAGGTAGCTCTGGTAATTTTTTTTTTAAGTCATCGATATAACTTTGATTAATTTTTAGAGGTAATAGATCTGGATCAGGAAAATATCTATAATCGTGAGCTTCTTCTTTTGACCTCATTGATCTAGTTTGATTTTTTTTCGTGTCAAAAAGCCTAGTTTCCTGCTCTATAGTTTTACCCGACTCAATTAGTTCAACTTGTCTTTTTGCTTCTACATCGATGGCCATTTCCATGAATTTGATTGAATTTACGTTTTTTATTTCACATCTGGTCCCAAATTTTTTTTCTCCTCTTTTTCTTACAGAAACATTTACGTCAGCTCGCAAAGAACCTTCTTGCATATTTCCATCGCATGTACCAAGGTATCTCATGATTGCTCTAAGTTTTTTAACATATGAATTTACTTCATTAGGTGACCTTAAATCAGGTTTACTAACAATTTCCATTAATGCAATTCCTGATCTGTTTAAATCAACAAAAGTATTATCTGGACTCAAATCATGAATACTTTTTCCAGCATCTTGTTCTAGATGTAATCTCTCAATTCCTATTTTTTTACTTCCATAAGGCATATCAAGAGTAACCTCTCCTTCTCCAACGATTGGATTTTTATACTGGGAGATCTGGTAGCCAGCTGGTAAATCTGCATAAAAATAATTTTTTCTATCAAAAATTGATAGTAAATTAATTTTTGCATTTAACCCCAAACCGGTTTTAACGGCTTGTTCTATGCAGTATTGATTTATAACCGGTAGCATTCCTGGAAATGCTGAGTCGACTAAACTGACTTGAGTATTTGGTTTTGCTCCAAATTTTGTTGATGAGGCAGAAAATAATTTTGAATTTGAAATAACTTGGGCATGTACCTCAAGGCCAATTATTACTTCCCAGCTATTTTTTTCAGTTTTGATATAATAATTAAACTTTTCTTTTTCCATAAATTATTCCCACCATCTATTCAAAGATTGTTCAAAGCCAATACTCTTTTCCATAGTAAAAGCTATGTTTAAAATTTTTTGCTCATCTAATGATTTAGATATCAGTTGAAGTCCCAATGGATACCCTTTGTTGTCTTGTCCTGCAGGTATTGAAATTGCAGGAATTCCAGCCAGATTTACTGGAACTGTAAATATATCGTTTAAGTACATAGATATCGGATCGTTAGTCTTTTCACCAATTTTAAAAGCAGAGCTTGGTGTAGACGGAGTTAAAATTGCATCTACACTTTTAAAACATTCATCAAAATCATTTTTAATTAATCTTCTAACTTTTTGTGCTTTAAGATAGTAAGCATCATAATAACCAGATGACAAAACATAGGTCCCAATAAGAACTCTTCTCTTTACTTCGTCTCCAAATCCTTCTCCTCTAGTATTTTCGTACATTTCAATGAGATTTTTTCCCTTCTTAGATCTATATCCATATTTTATACCGTCATAACGTGCCAAATTTGAAGAAGCTTCTGCAGGTGCAACTATATAATAGGTTGGTAATGCATATTTTGTATGTGGTAGTGAAATATCAATGATCTTAGCTCCAGATTTTTTTAAAATGTCTATTCCCTTTTTCCAAAGACTCTCGATTTCCTTTGGCATATTCTCCAATCTATACTCTTTGGGTATACCAATTTTAAATCCGCTTATTTTCTGATTTAAATTTTTTGAATAGTTTTCTTTTTTTTTATTTATGGAAGTAGAATCTTTTTCATCATAACCAGATATTGCCTCTAACAATAAAGCACAGTCTTCGACATTTTTTGTCATTGGTCCTGCTTGATCTAATGATGAAGCAAAAGCAACTATTCCCCACCTAGAACATAATCCATAAGTAGGTTTCATTCCCACTGTTCCAGTAAAAGAGGCTGGTTGTCTGATTGAGCCTCCGGTGTCAGTACCTATTGTTGCTGGTGTAAGGTTTGCAGCCAAAGCACTCGCGGACCCACCTGAAGATCCACCTGGAACCAAACCTTTACCCACTGGATTAATTGTTTTTCCAAAAAAACTTGTTTCATTGGAGGAGCCCATAGCAAATTCATCACAATTAAGTTTACCAATTAAGATAGCTCCTTCTGACCATAAATTATGGGTGACTGTAGATTCGTATGAAGGAATAAAGCTTTCTAATATTTTACTTCCTGCAGTAGTTTTTACATTTTTTGTACAAAATAAATCTTTAACAGCCAATGGTATTCCGGGTAGAAGACCATTAAAATTTTTCTTATTATCAAATGCTTTTGCTTTTTTTATAGCCTCCTCAAAACAGGTCGTAATAAAACTATTTAATTTCTTACTCTTTTCAATATTTTTAATATAATGATTTGTAATTTCTGAAGATGAGATTTTTTTTGATTTAATCAAATTGACAATTTCTGAAAGTGAACTTTTATTTAGATCTGTCATTTTTATTCAACTACTTTCGGAACAATAAAGAAGTCATCATTTTTATCAGGAGAATTTTTTAATATTTCCTTTTTTATTTTACCATCATTAACTTTATCAGATCTTGGCTCAAGGTTTTTATCAACTATTGCGCTCAACGGTTCTGTTTTTTTTGTATCTAGTTTATTGAGTTGATCTACAAAATTTAGTATTGAATCTAGATCTTTAGATAAAGATTCCAACTTACTATCATCTAAAGAAATTCTAGATAGTTTTGCAACTTTTTTAACTTGGTTTTTATCTATAGACATCTATAAACTATGTTTTAGTTTGATTTCAAAGTGAAGTAAAATATAACATATTCATGATAGATATTGAAGATTTTAAGAAATCAATAGGAAAAAAATCCAGGTTATTAGGCATTGACCCAGGTAAAAATCGCATTGGTGTAGCAATATCGGATGAGGACAAACTTGTTTCAACACCATATAAAACTATTGCTAAAAAAAATAACTCTAATTTTATCAGCGATATCAGAGAGATAATTCTTGAGAATAACATAAAAGGGATCATTGTCGGAAATCCAATTAATATGGATGGTTCTAGCGGCCCTTCTTCACAGTCAGCCAAGGATTTTGCCAAATTTATATCAAATAATATTTCAATACCTGTCACTATGTGGGATGAGAGATTATCAAGTGAAGGGGCCTTCAATTT
>MDTB01134894.1_pt1 | contig 37049 bp, 32 predicted proteins | sample 811161 | NCBI WGS metagenome assembly MDTB01 (sample SAMN05326650, study PRJNA326480) | marine metagenome | isolation source: seawater | place: Mediterranean Sea | collected 2009 | reverse complement strand
GAGGACAAGTGACCTTGCGGGGCAAATTGCTCTTATCTTTGAAAAAACCGAAAGCCAAGGAACTGGGTAAGTGATAACGCTAGGAGGGTTTATCCTGAGTCTTATTCTCCTGAGCCTTGTTGTCCTGAGCCTTGTTGTCCTGAGCCTTGTTGTCCTGAGGTTTGTTGTCCTGAGGTTTGTTGTCCTGAGCCTTGTTGTCCTGAGGTTTGTTGTCCTGGACCTTATTAGACTGTGGATCCCTATTTTTTTTGTCTCCACTCTGAGGGGTTGGAGCATTTTTCTTGGGAGCAGAGGATGGGTTTCCGACTTCGGATTTACCGACAAAGATCGCGCCGGGCTCGATGGAGATCATGCTTGCCTTAACGTCACCAACCATTTCGGCACTGCCTTTGATTTCAACTCGCTCAGTGCAGGTAACATTACCATGAACCTTGCCGTAAATCACGATAGATTTGGTCGAGACCTCAGCTTTGAGATGGGCGTTCTCGGCAACCGTGAGGGCACCATCGCTACTGATTTCTCCTTCGATTCGCCCATCAACAAGGAGATCATCAGTAAATCGGACCGATCCTTTAATATGCACGTCGTTGCTAAGAATATTGCGCTGTCCGCCGGTAGGGCTGACAGGGGCAGCAGCCTGCTGAGGAGCTCGGGCAGCAGCAGCAGCTGCTGCTGGTGCTTGAGGAGTAGTCCGGGTCGGTGCCGCAGGACGGGGGGCCTGAGGCGTCTCAGGAGTTTTGCTGATTATTTTTTCGAACACTGGATTGGTAATTTTGTTATTAGGTTAGTGAGCTACTGCGGCCTTTTTGTGAAGTCGGAAGTGACGAAGTGAGAATTATTCAGAAGAGGAACCGATTGGAGCTTCAGGCTCCACACTCTTTTCGCTAGTTGGCTCGGTCCCTCCTTCGGAGGAGTTCTCTAGTTCTGGAGCTGCTTCCGGTTGAGGTATCTTTTCGACAGGCTGACTGATTTCTGGAGTTATGCCAGGCACCGTGATGGGAGAAGTTGCTGCTTCCGGTGTGATCGTAGGCTGAGTCGGCTCAGATTTCTTTTCCGAAGGTGATTGGACGTTGACCAGCTTAAGGCGATTCTGAGCCATCGATTTCACTTGGAGGTGTGAACTCTCGTATTCGGAGATAATTTTTTCGTAGATTTTCTTGGCGTCTTCATCTTTACCAGCTTGCAGTTCGAGGTCTCCCAGGGAAAGCAGCGCAAGTGAAGATGCTGCTGATTCACTCTTGGCGGCCATCTCAAAAGCTTCTCTGGCCTTGTCGAGATTCTTAAGTTGTTGTTGGTAAGATCCGAGGCTAGCATAACCACTTCCAACAGCAGGGTGTTCGGGGTATTTGGAAACAAATGTTTCGAGCACCTCGATCGCTTCTTGTTGTTGCTGGTCGCTCCAGAGAAGTTGAGCTTTCAGAAGCATTGCAGACCCCCCGGCGTTCTCTCCGTCATATTCTTGACTGACTGCCTGATATTGGGGCCCGGTGCGGGCTTCAGCGAAGGCAGCGGCTGCCTCTTCCTTGTCGATCTTATCCCACCCTTTTACGAAGACGTAACCCACGAGGCAAAAAATTACGAGAATCCCAAAAATGATGAGCTTCTTTTGGTTGGCATCAAGAAAGGCTTCGAAGGCTGACGGCTCTTGCGAAATTTCACCGATAGGGCTTGGTCCGTTGTCGGGATTTTGTTCGTTTTTTTCGGACATAATTCTTCTGGGAAATTAGGAATTAACGCCTACTGGAAAGAGAAGCAAGCCCTTGTGACGTGATTTGCAGTTTGGAATATTTTCTACTTGCCCTAACTTGCCGCCGGTGAGGAGCAGAACAGTCTATGTGGTTGCCGGTGAAGTGAGTGGAGATACTCATGGATCCGAGTTGATGGATGCACTCCGGAAGCAAGATGGGGACTTCGATTTTCGGGGTTTAGGAGGTCCTGAAATGTCTCGTGTTTCGGGAGGACTGGTCCGTGATTGGGTTGAGGATGCTGCTGTTGTAGGGGTTTGGGAGGTTCTTCGTCGATATGGTTGGTTTAAGAAACGGTTCGAGGAGACTCTCTCTGAAATTTTGGAGCTAAGGCCTGCGGTTTTACTCCTAATTGATTATCCAGGCTTTAATTTGCGCCTAGCGAAGCAGATCTGCGAAAAACTGCCAGAAACTAAGATTGTTCACTATGTGGCTCCCCAGGTTTGGGCCTGGAACCAAAAAAGAATACCTCAAATAGCGACGACCCATGATCTGATGATTTGCCTTTTTCCCTTTGAGGTAGAGCTTTTTGAGAGGGCAGGTCTTCGAAGCCGTTGCTTGGGCCATCCATTGGTTGATGAATTAGAGGAGAGGAGGATCGCTGCTAGTCGGGCTGAAAATCTGGTAGGTCTCTTTCCTGGTAGCCGGATAAAGGAGGTAAGCAGACTTTTCCCTATGATGCTGGAATCAGTGTCGCGCTTGTTGAGGGAAAATCCGGGAATCCGATTCGTTGCGGCGGCGGCTAGTGAAAAAGTGGCTCGGGTTATGGACGATTATTTAGAAATAAGTGGCTTACCAGATGGCCTTGTGGAGGTGCAAACTGGAAAAAGCCAACATCTGATGCAAACAGTGACTTGTGGAGTAGTGGCTAGTGGCACGGCTACTTTGGAAGCGGCTTATTATGGGATGCCTTATTGTTTAGTTTACCGGGTGGCCTGGCCAACTTTTTTGATGGCAAAGCAGTTGGTGAAGTTGAAATTCATTGGATTGATCAATATTCTCGCCGGACGCGAGTTGGTGCGTGAGTTCATCCAAAATGAAGCGAATGCCTATGAAGTGGCTTTATGGCTGGGGCAGGCACTTGCGAATAAGAGTGATAGGACGAAGTTAGCAGAGGATCTTTTAGAAGCAGCATCAAGGCTCGGTGAACCTGGTGTTCATGAGCGAGCAGCTCACGAAATTGGACTCTTGTTTACAGACTAATCGACATGCCTGAACCTTCGAAAATCAGTGGTATCAAAGTTGCGCTCGCGGTGATTCCAGCCTTGCTTATTGTTTCGATTTGCGTCGCTCTTTATTTGGGGGCTAATGCGGACCAGGAAGAAGCAAAACCACTCGAGGGTGATATCACGGTTCCCGAGATGTCCGATTATCTTCTTAAATTGAATAATCTGATTGGAGAACGTGAGATTGGCACAGAGGCTGGGCAGAAAGCTTTTCGACGGTTGAATGCGATGACGGCTGGGACCCTTGGTTCCGAAAATCTTGGTTACGAAATTTTTCGGAATCAGATTGATTCTGTAAACGGACTTCTTTGGTCAACCATCTGGATTAAGGCTGGTGATCGTGAGTCTCGTGAGCCAGTGGTTTTGGCGATTCCGCAGGCGTCGCGGGGTTCGGGTCCAGCTTTCGGATTTGGTTTTGCGGAATACCTGACATCCCATCAGACCGAAGTCGGTGTGAGGGTTGTTTTTTATCCTCCGCTATTCGAAGGAGATCTTGATGACTGGATTTGGGAAAGATGTGGCGAAGAAGGTGAATCAATGAAGGGATTTCTGATGGTGACTGGAGACGAAGAACCTAACCGATCCCCACGGTTCTTAGTCCCTGCTTCGCTGAAGGGAAAAATCGATGCACTAAGTAAATCGAAAATTTGGGATGAGGAGGCCAAAATCGAAATTGGAGATCATGGGGTTCTCGAGGTGAGATTGGGCGATGATTCACTGTTTTCGCGCGAGGAACATTCACAGAGGCTCATTCGGATGATGCCAGTGATTAAGGAATTAGTGGAGCGTCTCAATGAATGATTGATGCGACAGTTTTGTAGAGATCGACGCGAGTTAAAATCTTCCAGGAGAAAGTTGACTCAGATTGATTGTGGATTTGTTTCCTGAGACGAGGTCCGCGACAAGTTTTCCCGTGACGGGGGCGAGCGAGAGGCCCATCATGGAGTGTCCAGTCGCGATAATAAGATTATCATGTTGAGGTGAAAACCCAAGGTAGGGAAGGCCATCTGGCGAGCAGGGACGGAGGCCAACCCAAGGCTCGAGATTTTCGAAGTCGGACGGGGAATATTGTGGGTAAAATTTGCAGAAGGCTTCGAGGACACCCCGAAGGCGTCGTTTGCTGACAGAGGTGTCGGTACCGCAAATTTCCATCGTTCCAGACACTCTGAGCGTCCCGCCCATGGGAGTGACGGCAACTCGACCTTCTTTAAGAAGTGAGCAGAGAAGTGGATTGGCGATGGGTTCCGGGAGGGTCACTGAGTATCCTTTGCCGCCTTGCATGGGAAGAGTAAGGCCGACTTGTTTTACGAGTTCGGTAGTGTCGATGCCTCCAGCAAGAACGATAGTTTCGGCTGAGTAGATTTCTCCGGACTTGGTGATGACATTCTTAACTTTGCGATGGTCTGCTTCCAATTTTTCGACCTCGCCAAGGGTGAATTCACCTCCGTTTTGGAGGATCGAATCACGAAGGGCCTGAATGAAATCTTCGGGTGAAAGGTGACAATCCTGTGGCCACCAGATACCGCCTTTCGCATTAATTTGGGCATTAGGTTCGAGTTCTTTAAGGCGATTTTGATCACAGACCTCTGCTTCTAGTCCTAGGGTATGTGCCTCTTCGGCAACCTTGGCTTCTTCCTCTAATCCAGCATTGGATTGGCAGAGCATAAGGAGTCCTTTTTGGATGAGCGGGAAGTTTTCATTTTTGGAAAGTTCGACGTGTAGGCGTCGGCTTTCAAGCGAAAGATCGCGAAGGAGTTCCTGAGTATTGGAAACATGTCTCTTGGTAGAGTGTTTGGTGAAAAGCCAGATCCAGCGAGCCAGTGAAGGGGAGAGCCGGGGGCGTAGATAGAATGGGCTTGTCGGATTGAGCATCCACTTTAATCCCTGAGAGATGACGCCAGGGGCAGCAAGTGGAATGAAGTGAGAGGGGACCACCATGCCGGCGTTTCCTTCGGAACAGCTTCTGGCCAAGGAATCGTCGCGCTCGATGATGCGGACGGAGTGATTGGTCGAAGCGAGATAGTAGGCGATGGAAAGGCCTACGACTCCGCCACCAACGATTAGAACTTCCTTGGACATGGCTCGGTGGCTTGAGCTAAAGCCCAAGCCTCTTAATTCTAACACTCGAGCTTCCCGTTCACGAGGCGTGCGATACCAAGAGGGTTAGAGTTCTGGAGCTCGGCGGGGAGTCCGGCATCAGGAAAGCCTTGATAGCTGACAGGGCGGGTGTAACGGACGATTGCTCCGGTTCCGACTGAGGTGCTCGCGCCGTCTGAAGTAGCAGGGTAGGGTCCGCCGTGAACCATTGAGGAGTTTACTTCGACGCCAGTTGGGAAACTGTTGATGATTACGCGCCCGGCTTTTTGTTCAAGGATCTGGACGAGGTCCCCAGCTTCGGAGAGTTCCTCATCGGTCCCATGGATGGTGGCGGTGAGCTGACCTTCAAGTTTTGAGGCGGCGGCGAGCATTTCATCCCTTGAACTACAGTCGATCACAAGAGAAGAGGGCCCAAAAATCTCCTCGTTGAGTTTTGGGTTATTGATGAACTGGGAGGCGCTTGCTTTTAGGATCGCGGCACCCGCTTTATTAGCTTCCTTTGATTCGACTTGCTCGATTGTGCCTACGCCATCTTGGCTTTGGAGATTGGTGAGCCCTTTGACGAAGTTTTGGTGAATGCCACTGTGTAGCATAGTGGCAGGGGTAATCTCGGAGAAGCCGCTTTTAAGAGTGCTTTCGAATGTTTCAGAGACGTTTCCGAAGACGAGGCCCGGGCAGGTGCAGAATTGTCCAGCTCCTAGGGTTACGGAGCCAACGAGTCCTTGAGCGATTGCTTCGCCACGCTCGGCCATTGCTCCGGGAAGAATAAAGATGGGATTGACGGATGACATCTCCGCAAAGACGGGGATAGGCTCAGGGCGAGCGGCGGCGGCATCCATGAGGGCACGGCCTCCTGCACGGGAGCCGGTGAACCCGATGGCTTTGATGTCAGGATTGGTGGCTAGGGCCGAACCAAGTTCGATGCCGGAATCAAATATCATAGAGAAAGTGCCTTCGGGCATTTCGCATTCGGCAAGGGCAGCTTGGATGGCGCGAGCGACGATTTCGGCTGTGCCGGCGTGAGCAGCATGGGCTCGGACGATGACCGGGCATCCGGCCGCAAGGGCGCTGGCGGTATCACCACCGGCAACAGAAAAAGCGAGAGGAAAGTTGGATGCGCAGAATACGGCGACAGGTCCGAGAGGACGGCGCATGGATCGAAGGTCGGGTTTAGGGATGGGGGAGCGGTCAGGATTTGCTAATTCGATGCGAGCATCGACCCATGATCCTTCTTCAATGAGATCGGCAAACATATTGAGCTGCCCCACGGTGCGTCCGCGCTCTCCTTCGCAACGGGGTTCGGGGAGTCCGGACTCGGCCATCATGCGAGGAGTGATCTCGGGACCGGCGGCGTCAATTTTTATCGCAATAGTGCGGAGGAAGTTGGCGCGGGTTTTCGAATCGATTTTGGAGTAGGTTTGGAAAGCTTCGGCGGCAAGGAAGATGGCTTTGTTGAGGTCGTCGGTTGATGCCGAATGGAAGGCTGGATCGAGGAGTTGGCCAGTAGCAGGATTGGTGACTTGGAAGGTTGCGTTACTGTCGGAAGCGCGGGAGGAGCCGATGAAGGAGTGTCCGGTGAGGTTCATGATGGTAGTGGATTTTGAATGCTAAAAAGAGATTAACCAAGAATGGAAATTACGGAAGGGACGAAAGTTCGGAATGAGTTCCTCTAATTAAACCCCGATCCGAGGAGAAGAAATCCCATGTTTGAAAGGATCGTTGGGTTGAATGATGATAGTGGTTTCGCTGGTAATGAAGGCTCGACCGGTAACGATTGGAATGACTTTATCGGAGTCGGGAATAGATTCAAATGATCCTTCGAAGACGCTACCAATAATGGAAGCCTGAAGCCAGGTCTCACCTTCGGTCAGTTCTCCAGAGGCGGCGAGACATGCGATTTTAGCGCTGGTCCCGGTGCCGCAGGGAGAGCGGTCGTAAGCAGAGCCAGGGCAAAGGACAAAGTTTTGGGAATTGGCATTGATGCCGGGTTGGGGTGAGGCAAAGCATTCGATGTGATCGATTTCAGCGCCATTTTCACCCGTGATGTTCTGGGTATGAAGGGCGTCACGAACAGTCTTGGTGAAATCGGTAAGAGCAGCGATGTTTTGGGCTTTAATTTCAGGGCCTTGGTTGGAGATGAGGAAGAACCAATTACCACCCCATGAGATGTTTCCAGCGATTTCCTGACCGTCGGGCAGGGTCACTCGAACGTCTTCTGCGAAGCGATAGCAAGGGATGTTTTTGATTGTGATTGAATGGTCTTCAGCGAGGAGGGCTGTGATTATTCCGACCGGGGTTTCGATGTGGTGCTCACCGGGCCTGATCCGTCCAAGATAAGCGAGGGTTTCCACAATGCCAATTGTCCCGTGGAGGCAGGAGTGGAGGCACGAAAGGTTGTTGAAGAAGACAACGCCGGTGATGCAGGTGGAATCCTCGGGTTCACAGAGGCATGCTCCGACGATGGCATCGAAGCCACGAGGTTCGTTGATGAGGGTTGTTCGAACCCAGTCGGCTTCTTTCTCGAGAAAGTCGCGGGTAGCTTTGGCACCGCGGGGAGTGTCGAGGCCAGAAACGATGGTGCGAGTGGGCTCGCCGCCGGTGTGGGAATCGATAATTTTCACCTTAATGAAGAAGGGTGCTAGGAGAGAACTCCAAGGGACTCATCTGATTTACTTGCCTTCCCAATTACTCCACCAGTTCCGAAAGAGGGCGTGTTGGTCGTGGAGGAATTGCTTTTGGGCAGGGCTCAATTGATCGTAGGAATTGAGCTGTTGTTGGTAAGCAGTGTGACCTTCGAGGACCATGAGTTCTTTGTAGTAAAGGACGAGGTCGGGGCCTTCGTCGAAGGTGGAAAGGACGGTGAGCGCTTCGGAGAGTTCGAGTGCGTAGCGGCGGGCTTGGGGGTCACCTTTGGCCGCTGCTTCGCAGAGTTCGATAAAACGGAGAATTTCTTTTGGAAGAGCATTGCCAACTCCGGTGATGGCTCCGGTCGCTCCACAGTTGACAAAGCCGTGGTAGACTTGCGTGTCAACCCCAGCCATGAGAATAAGCGATTCGTCTTGGCTTGTGATATTCTCGGCGGCGTAGCTGAGGGAATCGGCTCCACCGAATTCCTTGAACCCGACGAGGGAGGAAAATTTTTCACGAAGAGAGAAGAAGAGGTCGGCCTTAGTCTCGAACCCGTAATAAGGAGAGTTGTAAATCACTGCAGGAAGGTCACCGCCTGCCTTGAGAATTTCGCTAAAATGATGAACCTGTGCAGCGGGAGATGATCCACGGCTGAGAACACGGGGGATCACCATGAGGCCATTGGCACCGACTTCGCGAGCGTGGGCGGCGTGGGCGGCAGCGATAGAGGTATTTTGCGCACCCGTGCCGACGACAGTCGGAATTCCAGCTTCAACGAGCCGCTTAATTCCTTCCATGCGTTGTTGGTCGGTGAGGAGTGGCCAGTCACCCATTGAGCCGCAATAAACAACTCCGCGCATGCCCTGTGCTATCAGGTCTTTGGCGGTTTCGACGAGTGCGTCGTAGTTGATGGCCCCGGTGGTATCGCACGGGGTCATTAGGGCAGGAATACAACCTTCAAAAATGGGAGTTTCGTTGGACATGTGAGGATCATGAACGGTATGAGTTGCTTTGTCTTGTCTTGAAGAAGAGAAATTAGTGGTGAAATTGACAAAAAAGAGTGGATGGATCGTTAATCGCGGATGCCGGTGAGAAAAAAAGTGCTTCGGGAGGGTGCGAGATATATTCGTTAGGTTCTGAATGCTTCCTTGGTTTCAGTGGCCCTGAAATTTAGCGCAGGCTGGAATTTATGAATCCGAGTGGTTTAGCAGAGGATCGAATTGCTCGCTACATTCTGGAGAAGGGTTGGAGATCTGGAAAATAAGTGGGGTGATTTTTCAGGAAATTGTCCAGCGAGTTTGGCGTAGGACTGCGAAGCGGTTACTCGAAACTTTTTCATACCAGACGGTGAGGAGCGAATTGTCATCGAGTTCTACAGTGCTGGGATAGCCGAGGTCGCCAGAAGAACCATCATCTGAGATGGTGAGTGGGGTGGACCAAGTCGTGCCGTGATCTTTGCTAAGGCGAACTTGATTTCCAAATGGTTTGCGACGATGGCCGTAACTCATCAGCAGACGGTCATCGCGAAGGCGGGTCAGAAAGGAAGGGAGTCCCCAAACTCCAATCGGATGGGGTTTAGACCAGGACTTTCCTCCGTCATCTGATTCGCTTTGGAGGGTTTCACGGTTGTTTTTCGTGTTGTGGTTCCGGATGTGTACAAGGAGGCGACCGTTGGCGGCTTCGATGGCATGGAGTTCGTGGTAATCTTGATGGCGATCTCCTTCGCGAGTTGGAATACCAGAGAGCCATTGCCATGATTTTCCATCGTCGTGTGATTCGCAGATCCCAATTTCTGTCCCTTCACTCCAGAGCTTTTTGCCGGCATAAAGAAGTCGGCCGTCGGAAAGTTGGGTTGGGCCGTGGGGGCTGTTTACGATGGTAGGGTAGCGCTCTGACCAAGTGATTCCGCCATCAGTGGAACGGATCATCCATTGGCCTAGTTCGGCTTTTCGTTGCGCCTCGGGGATTCGGTTGTGGGCAGCGAGCCAACGTTTATTGCGGTTGTCTTTTGGAATGCTTGGGACGTAGGCGAGAGATGTGAATGTCGTGACAAGGAGGGAACCTTTCATTGTCTCCAGAACGCCGGCATCTCGATCATCGATAGGGCCGTCGAGAATTGTACGGGGATAGGTCCATGAATCTCCATTGTCATTGGATCGTTGGAAGTCGATCCGTCCGAAGGGACAAACATGTTGATCACGGCCGCCAGAGCAAACGACAAGAAGTTGTCCGTTTTTGCATCGGGTCAGGGTGGGCCATCCATGGTAGCGATTTGGGAGTTGGCTGATAATTCTCGTATCGAGGATTTTGGCGGTAGGCGAGGCTTGGAGGTTCAGATTAAAACCTAGAGATCCTGCGATTCCGGCAGTGGTGCCTGTTTTGAGGAACCGTCGACGCGAGTGATTCATTCGAACAGGATGCCTCTGGCTGATATGGCATGTCGAAGCAATTCGTCTTCGTAAGCAATGAGATTGACCTGAGAGAGTGGAGATCCATCATAGGGCTTCTATGAATTGTCAACGGTTTGATTCGAAGGAAGAAATGGGTGTGGCGGCAGCTAGGGATGGGGCGAAGAAGATGAGGAAGGTTCAGGGGGAAAAGGGGGAGGTGAATATTATTGTTGCGACGGGAGCTTCGCAGTTTGAAATGCTTGCGGCTCTGATTGGGGAAGAGGGAATTGATTGGTCCCAAGTGACGGTTTTTCATCTCGATGAATACGTAGGCCTTTCGATCGAGCATCCGGCATCATTCCGGAAATACTTGAAGGAACGATTTGAGGATCAATTACCTTCTCCGGTGAAAGCTTTTCACTATATTAATTCGGAGGAGAATCCGATCGCGGAGTGTGATCGCGTAGGTGCTTTGATCGTGGAGGCCCCGATTGATGTTGCTTTTGTCGGGATCGGGGAGAATGGGCACTTGGCCTTCAATGATCCTCCGGCAGATTTTGAAACGGAGAACCCGTATTTGGTGGTGAATTTAGATGAAGCCTGTCGTCAGCAGCAATTTGGTGAAGGCTGGTTTCCGAGTTTAGAGGCGGTTCCTGAAAAGGCGATTTCGATGTCAGTTCGACAGATCATGAAGAGCGGATCGATTATTTGTACGGTCCCCGATGAACGAAAGGCCGAAGCGGTGCGTAACTCGGTTGAGGGGGAGGTGTCTCTCGATGTTCCCGCGTCGATTCTGCAACAGCATGAAGACTGTGGACTCTATATCGATGAGCCGGCGGCGAGCTTGTTGGGTAAAGGGGGGGCGGAATGAGTTTGATTGGAATTGGGTTGGTGGGCGCGGGTTGGATGGGTGCGACCTTATTGCGCCGTTTTTCCGAGCATGAGGGGGTCCAAGTGATCGGGGTCCATCAGCGGCGGCGAGATAAGGCTCTTGAGGTTATGAACGAATTGGGCATTGGAGAAGATCTCTACTTTGATGATTTTGAGAAAATGTTGAGCATGCCTGATTTAGATGCAGTCATCATTTGCAGCACGAATGAGGCGCATGGACAGCAGTCTATCGCGGCTATGCAAGCGGGGAAGCATGTCTTTTGTGAAAAACCCTGTGCGACTCGCTACCATGAATTTCTGCGTCAGATTGAGTTGGAGGCGGCAAATCCGGGATTAGTGACTTTCGTGGATTACCTTATGAATTTTGATGCTTTGGAGAATCGTATTAGGCGTATGACGTCCGAAGGTGTTTTTGGAACGATTACCCAGATTCAAGTGAATTATCGTCATCCGATCAATATTGCTGGGGACAAAAAATGGAAGCTCTCCGGTGAACGTATGGGAGATGCAATCGGGATGGGAATCATTCATTCGCTTTCTGTAATGCTTAATATTATGGCCGAGCAAGGAGCGACTCCAGTGAGGGTTTATGCGACGAACTCAATGGTTCATTGCCGCGACTTTGATATTCCTGGCCTCTGGAACTTACAGATTGAATTCAGTAATGGGGCAACTGGTTTTTGTTTTGGTAATGTTGATCAGGCAAATGGTTACGATGCCTACCATCATATTCACGGAACGGAGGGGGGCTTAATTTTTGATTCATTGCTGGATCGCCCACAAAAAATTCGTGTTTGGTCTGATAAAACCACCGATGGAAAATGGATTTATCCTCTCGACGCGGAGCGTTGTAAAGCTGAGGGAGTAGAAGAGCATCAATGGCCTGCTGATACGACTACTCCGGATAGTGGAGATGTTATGAAACATCAAACAGGAGCTTGTGTTTCACATTTTCTGGAATGTATCCAGAAGGGCGTCCAATCGTATCTCAGTTTTACTAATTCATCTCCGGTTGCGAATTTGGGATGGGCGGCACAAATTTCGGCACATGAACGAATGCCAGTTGAATTACCTTTAGATGAAGAACGGGCTCGGGAATTTTTTAAGGGGAAAAACTAAGAATGGGGGCATTCGACTTACAGGTGAATGGCTACGCGGGAGTCGATTTTAATGGCGACTTACTCAGCGGTGAAGACCTTGATCAGGTATGCGAGGCTTTAAAGAAGGATGGAGTTGGTGGGATTCTTGCAACCTTCATTACGGATGATCTTGGGGTCATGTGTTCCCGGATGGAGCGCTTGGTTCAACTACGGAATCAGAATCGGGAATGGTCTAAGCTAATCTGTGGAGTCCATATTGAGGGGCCATTTTTGAACGAAACCCAGGGGTATATTGGAGCTCACCCAGTGAAGCATGCGAAGCGGTCGGACCTTGGGGAGATGAAGCGGCTTCTTGAAGCAGCCGGAGGTCTAACGAGAATTGTGACACTAGCTCCGGAGCGGGATGAGGGATTTATGGTGACGCGATTTTTGACGGAGCAGGGTGTTTGTGTCGCTGCCGGTCATTGCGATCCTTCAATAAAACAATTGCAGGAGTCGATTGAAGCCGGCTTGAAAATGTTCACCCACCTAGGAAACGGATGCCCGATGGAGTTGAACCGGCATGATAACGTCATCCAGCGTGTGCTATCTCAACGACATGATTTATGGATCAGCTTTATTCCAGATGGGGCGCACGTTCCATTTGTGACCTTGAAGAACTATCTCGATTTGGTTGGGACTGACCGTGTTGTAATGGTCACAGATGCCATTGCCGCTGCCGGGATGGGGGTTGGTGATTATCATTTTCTGGGGAGAGATGTGAGAATTGGAGACGATTTGGTGGCGAGATCGCCAGATAAGAGCCACCTGATTGGTTCGACGATTACGATGCCACGAGTGGCGGAGAATTTGGAAAGGGAGTTGGGGTTTTCAAAATGTGAAATCCAAAAAGTGATTGAAGAAAATCCGCGAAAATTAATTGGAGAAACGAGATGATTGGACGGCTGAATGAATTAATTGGGAAAATAGGACCTACGATTATTGTTGCGGCGGTGGTGCTGGGGCCGGGGAGTATCCTAACAAGCTCGCGAGTGGGCGCTGACTTTGGTTTTCCGGCATGGTTCGTTTTGGCGCTATCGACATTTCTGATGATTGGAATGGTGACGCTGGCAGCCCGTCTCGGGGTGACTTATGAGCGAAGTTTGTGTGAGGAATTGGCGGCACGATTGGGGCGTGGGGCTTCCTTGTTTGTTGGATTGGTGCTCTTTCTGGTTGTGGCTTTGTTTCAGTCGAGTAACAACTTGGCGATTATCGCTGGCCTTGAACCGCTAGTGGAAGATATCGGTGATGGGAGACTCTTGGCGGGGACCGGTGTGAGCCTTATGGTTCTTTTGGTTATCAATTTCTTTGTAGCCTTTTGTCTCTTTCGTATTCGGAGTTTGTATTCCCAAATCGAGAGGTTGATGAAGATTCTCGTGTTGGTGATGATCTTTGCTTTTACCGGTAATCTCATCGTGGTGATTTTCGGAGCCTTGGACTCCGAAGCTGTTCAAAAAACGACAAGCAGAAAGAGTGATCTCATTCCTCTGTTGGGAATGATTGGAACGACTTTCTCGATCGGAGGAGCCTTTTACCAAGGCTACCTTGTTCGTGAAAAGGGCTGGAAATTGGCCGATTGGAAAAAAGGGTTAAGGGATTCGATTTTTGGGATTTGTGTTTTGGGAATCGTGACTTCTTTTATTTTGATTACTTCGGTTCTCACCTTTCATGGTCGCGCCGATGGATTTGAGTTGAAGAGTGTTGGGGATGTCGCGAAGCAACTAGAGCCCTTATTTGGAAAAGGAGCGAAAGTGATTTTCAGTTTAGGGATTATGGCTGGAGCTTTTAGTTCTTTTTTGGTCAATGCGGTAATCGGAGGGACCATCCTTTCGGATAGTCTAGGGAAGGGATGGCGTCTTTCTGATACCATGCCGAGGGTGCTGACTTGCTGTGCTCTGCTGATCGGGATGGGAGTCGCTTCGTGGTCGCTCTCAGGTGGTTCAGGAACTGTGACCTTGATTACGATTGCGCAGGCTTTAACCGTTTTAGGGCTACCAATGTTGGCTGCGGCGCTGATTTACCTTGGAACTCGGAAGGAGCTGGTCGGGGAGACTAAGGTGCCAAAATGGATCCTCGGAACGTGCTGGCTTGGTTTTGTGGTAGCTTGCAGTCTAGCGGTCAAGACCGCTCTGATGGTTTGGGATAAGGTTTCTGGCTGAAACGCGATCCCTCCTCGTATCCTTAGTAGAAAAATGGTTCCTATTTTGGAGGTTTTTCCTTCACCTCAGACTGGATGGTTTCACGGAGTTCTGGGACGTCACGATACATCAGGGTGAGCCGAACTTCGTTTTTGAAGACACGATTGATCGTGATTTCACGAACGTCGACTTGATACTCCTGAGCGAGCTGTTCGCGAAGGTATGACTGATCGAGCATCAGCCCCTTGTCAGAGATTTTGTAATCGACTTCGATTTTTTGGAATGAATCACGCCAGACAGACGGACGATCTGCAAAGAGAGCCGTGAGAAGGATGATGGCAGCTGAAAAGCCATCCGCAACAGCGGGCATCATAGTGTTAACGAAGGTAAGTGAGATTGCTCCGAGGAGGTAGGCTATTTCAGCCTTATCAAAGGCCTCACTCCGGAGGCGGACGAGAGCTAGAAGCGCGAAGATTGTAAATCCGAAGCCGGCTGTCACCAGTGAGCTCGATAAAAAGATGGGGAAGAGGAAGAGATTGAACGCCAGCAATAGGAAGAGCATCTTGTGATCGTGGTGCCTTCGATAATAAATGACGTAGGCGAACAGGTAGATCGTGATAAGATTGAAAACGACCTTGTAAACAAGAGACCAGCCTTGGCGTATGAGAGGGGTGTCGTTGGCCGCTTGATCCATCCAGAATTGAAAAAAGCCATTTTCCGAGGTTGGAACACCTGGAGTGATGATTTGGCCCTTTTCATCAAACATTACGTCGATTTTTGAAGTCCCGCTGACGATTTCGATTTCGTAAAATATTCCTTGGGTAGCGCTATCGACCGCCTCGGCATCTCGAAAGTCTTCGATGCTATATTTTAGGAGGTATTCTGAACGAACATCCGGCGGTAGTTCGTTGAAATCGATATTATTTTCTGTCTCCGTCCATATGCCTTCTTTGGTAAAGTCAGCTCGGTATTTAGCGCCATCGATCCGATAGTTGGCTTCGTAAGAGCCATTGGTATCGACCTCCCAGGTGGGTTCAGGAGCATTTGGATATTTTTGACGGAACGTGTTTGCGACATTTTCCGGAATGACGAGATCCGCAAAGCTAATAAAGCTGAGGATTGTAGCGAGCAAGAATTGGACAACGAGATTCTTCATGCGGGGTCTTTAATCACGGTTATAAGTGAGTCGTCAGTTTGTCATCTCCATCCATGAGTGAGAAGGTTCTTTAGAGAAAATTTGAATGACTTAGGTCCTGGGGTTAATCCGCCGACCTTTGTGATCATTCCTGGGATGGCGTATCACTCATTCAATGAATCTTTTTAGATCTTCCGGAGCTCAAGAGTTTTGAGGCTGGCTAGGGCTGCTTTAACAGACCTTTCCAGGCTTATCCTGTTCTATTTGAGTATTAAGTGAGTAAAGATTTAGATTCGGCGCCTTCCTGGGTCTGGCGGTCCCAGATATACCGACGGAAGAGAACTTTGACAGCAGCTGTGAGTGGGACGGCGAGGAGGGCGCCCAGAAAACCTCCAAGAAGAAGCGACCAGAAAAGCATCGAGAAGATAACTGTCATGGGGTGAAGCCCAACCGAGTCGCCTACAATTTTCGGTGCCGTGACGAGGGAGTTAATCTGTTGCACGATGATGAAGATAGCGAGAACTCCAATGACGTATCCCCATTCGGATAGACCGTATGGATGGTCAAAGCCCTTGAAGTAGGCGATGATGCACGCAGGAACGAGGCAGATAATGTTCCCAATGTATGGAATGATGCCAAGGAATGCCATGAATACCCCAATGAGTAAGCCATAGGGGAGCTGAAAAATCGTTAGTGCGATCCCAACAAGGATTCCGTCAATAAAGGCTACAAGGACCTGTCCACGGAAGAACGAAATTAGATAACCATTGATTTCGTGCAGTGTATCGACGACTTCGTCTTTGAATTTGGAAGCTTTAAGAGGGACATAATTAGTCCACCCATCCTTGATGCCATCGCTCTCCTTGAGAAAGTAATAGAGATAAATTGGGACCATAGCAAAACCGAGAATGATTCCGAAGAATCCTAGAATTTTTCCCGTACTATTAGAGATCCAACCGAGGGTTGATCGACCTAGGCCGGAGAGCCACTGCCCCCCTTGGGTAAGATTAAAGTTATAGAGTGAGACTAATTCCTCAGGGTGAGTAACTCCGTTGATTTTAGTGTCGCTGACCCAGTCAGATTCAATGAGGTTCTCGATCTCAATTGGCGGAGACGATGGTGGAGTTTTGCCATCAGTGAACTCGCCGCTATTGAGGTCTAAACGCCATTTGGTCTTGTTTGGACCGACCACAGAGCCACCGTTTTCGAGGTGTTTACGGGTGGCAGACGCGTTCTTGCGGAATGAAGCTCGCATGATCCAGCCATAGAAATTGTTTTGTTTCGCGGTCTCTAAATCAGAGGCCTGCATGTAGTAGCTTGAGGTGGTGTTGTCTTCCGCGAGCATGTCACGGAGTTGTTGAGAGAATTTGGCGCCCACGAAGTAAAAGAGAATTCCAAAAAAGATGAGAAAGCCCGAGAAGACGGTGACGATCCCTTTTATTCTTGAGAGGCCCTTCTTTTGGAGTCGCTTCACAACAGGATCGAGAAGGTAGGCAACTATTCCCGCTGCGGCGAGTGGGACCAACACTGGTTGAAGGTATCCGAGGATGTTGCTCGTGAGCCATATGAGGCTGACGAGCAGCGCGCCCAAAACAAGAATAGCAAGTCCGGTGACCGCCCTCCAAAGCGTGCGCTTTTGAAACTCGCTTGGGAACGCATTATCCTCTTTCACGGAATATAAAATGCCCAAGTCATCCCGATTGGGAAGAGTAAACTTGCTACGGGCTAGATGGAGATTTCAGCTCTTAGAGATCTTGTCGAGGACACCATTCACGAAGGATGCAGACTCAGCGCCCGAAAATGAGCGGGCCAAATCGACCGCTTCGTTGATTGAAATCGCGGCATCAAGATCCGGAAGTTTCATGATTTCCCAGCCTGCGAGGCGAAGAATAGCGAGGTCGACCTTTGAGATTCTCTCGATATCAAAATTGGCAGAGGCCCCATCAATGGCTTCGTCGATGGTGGCGACCTCTGCTTCGACGTGATCGGCCAGCTTTATGGCCTCTTTTTCGAGCTCTTTCATTTCCCTGCTGATACGGTGGAGATGATCGAGGTCCCGCTGATCTGGATAGTTTTCTGGGAAGTGGACCATCCGAACGCGGGCGTCATATTTATCTAGCTTTTCAAAAATATCAGTGAACTTTTTGTATTGAGGAGGGGGAAATCCCTCGATGCGCTGGAGAATCTCCACTCGGGTTTGGTAGAGTTCACTGGTTTCTGGAAGAAGCTTTTCAAGCTCATGTCTCCAACCGCCAGTATCGGCTTTAGTCAACCGGTTAAGGTTACCGCAGTTTTCGGCCCATAAGTGCTCTTGAGCGCTGAATGTTTTGAGGTCGCGGGCCAGTTTTTCGGTCGGATCAGCTGCGAGAATGGCAGCTGCGCATTCTGTTAGGACTCGCCGCAACTTTTCAGTGAGCACTTCGCGTCCTTGTTGAAAGTGAGTAAGAACTTTGACGCGTGTCCGATCGAAGTCGAGTGCGGCCCTGTCGTTGACGAGGCGCCAAAATTCCGGTCCTCCCTGATCCTTGGGAGATGCAAAGCGCGCATAGAGGAGCTGAACGGCCGCTTGGCGGACGAGGCGACGGCTAGCCATTGCTCGGGTGAAGTCGGAGGGATTGGTTATCGCGTCGGACTTCGCTCATAATTTCAATAATGTCGAGAGCGCTACGTGCGGCTTCCCGGCCCCGATTGAGTTTCTTGCCGATACAGCGGGCATAGGCCTGATTTTCATCTTCGACGAGAAGAACCTCGTGAATGATAGGGGTTGTCTTATCGAGCGCGAGTTTTTGCAAGGAGTCAGTGACCGCAGTGGCGACGAGGTCGGCATGGCCGGTGCCTCCGCGGATAATACAACCAAGGGCAATTACGCAATCTGGTTGCTCTTCCTCAATGAGTGCTTTGCAAACCACGGGGATTTCAAAAGCCCCAGGAACGCGAACCAGATCGACGCGGGCATTGGTCGTATAGGAGTCAATTTCTTGGACGGCGTTTTCAACTAGGGCGTCGGTATATTCCTGATTGAATTTAGCGGCAACAATGGAGATGCGGACTTTGGTCCCGGCGCTTAACCGTGGTTTGGGAGGAATAATTGACGACATGCTTATGGCGAGGGGTATAGGGCGAAAGACCGAATTGTCAATCAGAGGTGATGGCCCATGCGGGTTCGCTTAGTCTCTAGGTACTTTTCGTTATGAGGATTGGAGGGAAGACGGATAGGAACCTGCTCCACAATTTCGAGACCATAGCCCTCAAGACCAATGACTTTCTTGGGATTGTTGGTAAGGAGGCGGATTTTTCGGACGCCTAGGTCGTAAAGCATTTGAGCTCCCATACCGTAGTCTCGCAGGTCGGAACCGTAACCAAGTTTTTCGTTAGCCTCGATCGTGTCGAATCCTTGTTCCTGGAGTTTGTAAGCATGAATTTTGGCAGAGAGGCCTATTCCCCGGCCCTCTTGGCGAAGGTAGAGAAGGACGCCGCCCTCCTCAGCAATATGACCAAGGGCAGTGTGTAGCTGTCCGCCGCAGTCGCAACGACGCGACCCGAAAACATCTCCGGTGAGACACTCGGAGTGAACGCGTACGGTTATCGGCTTATCTGAGTTAATTTCACCACGAACGAGAGCAAGGTGCTCGGAATTATCGGTATTAATCTGATAGAGGTAGCAATCGAAGTCGCCAAATTCAGTGGGCATGGAGATAATCTCTTCGCGCGTGATCAATCTTTCGGAGCGTCGTCGATATTCAATGAGTTGGGCGATCGTGCAGGATTTTAATTCGTGTTTTTCCTGATATTCTCCGAGGTCGCCAACTCGCCCCATTGTACCATCCTCGTGCATGATCTCACAAATCACACCAGCCGGAGGAAGCCCGGCGAGGCGTGCGAGGTCCACAGCAGCTTCAGTGTGTCCAGCTCGGCGTAGAACTCCGGCTTCGATGGCTTCGAGCGGGAAAATGTGGCCCGGCTGGACAAAGGCACTGGCGTCTGTGTTTGGGTTGGCAAGGAGCTGGATAGTGTGTGCGCGATCCGCGGCGGAGATCCCGGTAGTGATGCCTTCAGCCGCATCGATGGAAATGGTGAAGGCTGTTTTGTGAGCTTCTCGATTTTTTGGAGTCATCGGAGAAAGATCAAGGGCCTTTGCTCGTTCTGGAATAATAGGGCTACAAATAAGCCCGCGGCCATAATTCGCCATGAATGCGATCGATTCTGGACTGATGAGAGAGGCCGCGCCCACGAGGTCGGCCTCGTTCTCCCGGCCGGGATCATCAGCGACGATGACAAGTTTTCCTGCCTTAAGATCGGCAATGATCTCATCGATGGGTGAAAATTTCAATTCGCTCATGGGTATGTCATGATGGCACCAAAACGGTTAGGTGCAAGATCAGTGCAAGACATCGGCGAGGGGGTCGGGCTCGATGATTCCAAGGTCGACGAGGAAATAGTCAGCTGATCGCAGTGTGATCTCGTAATTTTTTTCGTCAGAATTGAAATTAAAAAAGGTGTGCCCAGCATTTTCGAACTCCATGAGATCACAGCGATTACGTTTTTTACGGTAGCGTTTAGCAAAGCGTGCTGACTGTTCGAAGGGCACCACTCGGTCAGCTTTAGCGTGGAAAATGAGACAGGGTGGAAGAGCTTTTTGGGGGAGGCGATAAGAAGGGCTGTAAAGTTTACCGTCTTTCGGGGAGGCGAAGCGATCATTGCAAATTCCTTTCCGCGTTGTGTCGCTAATTGGTCCGAAGAGAATCATTGCACATGGTTTGGGCGATGGCCCACCAAGGGTGTCTTCTTGAGGATGAAGTGCAGCAGAGAGAACCGCATTGCCTCCGGCACTGGCGCCAACTGCGACAATCTTATTGGCATCGATGCCCATGTCGGCTGCATGCATTTTGAAGAATGAAAGGGCTTCTTTTGCATCGGAAATGGCTTCTTCGGGTGTGCCATCAAAGAGTGCTTTCGTCCGATACTCGACAGTCACGGCGACCATTCCGCGTAACGCGAAGTGATGGCAGTGCGGAACGAACTGACTGGGAGCAGAAATATCCCAGAGTCCTCCGTGAAAGAAAATGATGGCAGGGCAACGATCGCGTTGGTAGTCAAAATTGTGAGGGAAGAAAAAGTGGGCATGCAAGTCACCGCTAGGGGTCTTTCGATAGATGTAAGTGGTCGCCGAGGAGAGTAGTTCCTTGTTCCGGGCTTCACCGATCATGGGTGACTTGGGGAGATTCTTCATGGTTATTTTAGCAGGTAATCAAAGTCACCGTAGAAAAGCTTTTCCAAATGTATGTGCAATTGTCCATAGTTTCTCTATGAAACGACTGATTTTGATTGTCGGAGTGCTCGCTATAGCTGCCTCGGCGCATGCTCAGACGTTAAATGGTGCCCAAACTACGGCAGAATTGCGTAATGTGTATAATAACTGGCGGGCCTCTATGGTGCGTAAAGATGCAGGGTTGTGGAAACGCTACACTTCGACGACGAAGCAGATTAAGGTGCGAAACCGGATTTGGAGCGAACGGCGTCCGTTTCCTCAGACAGTCTTTGCCTCTCCGATTGCACCTCCGGATATTGAGAAGCTACAAGCGATGAGAGTGCGGGCGCAAGGTCGCACCGCCAAGTCCACTTATTTTGGTAAGGTTGATTTTGGAATTGGTGGGGATCCAACTGACAATCTTTTTGTGATCTCGTATGTTCGCGAAGGAGACGGGTGGAAATACCATGGTGGCGAGTTCGTGAATTTGGGTGCGCTCCCGATAGTTCGGCAACAACTTGCAGCGGGTAACAAGGAGTTTCTTGATGGGGAAGATTTCTTTCCAAGCGGAGTCCCAGAGGTTGCGCCGTTTTCGATTCGAGGACCTGTTAAATATATCGCGAAGGCTTACGTCTTTTGTCCCGGCCGCGAAGTAAAACTTTTGATTAATAGGAAGTCGAGACACACCTTCCAAAACACCAAGAGGGCGGATGTGATTGTTGGTGGAGCGATTGATGGAATGAACGAGTTACAGTTCTCCATTAAAGATCTTCCGGGCGGAGATGCGCAGGCTCCCATTTCAATCCGTGTTTATCTAATGTCGGAAGTAAATGGTGTAAAACCACTGAAGCCTCTTGAATATCAAATTGATGAAGCGCAAGCTAAAGGGGAAGCAAAGCCGAAAGCGTCCGGCACTCTAAACTTTAATCTTGGCCCCGAAATGGTTAAGAAACTGAAAGGCCGCTAGGCTGAAAGAAAAACCGCTGTGAATTTGATAGAAATTATAAAGGAGAACTGGCGTGCTGGGGTTGAGGTCCTAGTTCTCTGGATTCTTATCTATCAAATATACCGTGTCTTCCGCGCTACTCGCGGCGCACGAATCCTAGTTGGGCTGACCGTGGTAATTATTTTGATGACGCTAGCTTCTCAGCTCCTTGATTTGAAGGTGATCGAATGGATTATTAAGAGCGCTGCTGCTGTGTTGGCTTTTGCCCTTTTGATTATTTTTCAACCCGAACTTAGAAACGGTCTCGCTAGATTGGGAAGCACGAATCTATTTTCGTTTTCGACGAGTCAGCAGAAGATCTTTTTAGATTCCCTCACCGAAGCTGTCATGAAGCTCTCTAAGAAACGTTTTGGAGCTCTATTTGCGATCGAAAGAGGTATTGAACTCAGCGAATATGATAGAACGGGAGTTGAGATCGATAGTGCTCTCTCAGTGGAGTTAGTGGCTACTATTTTTCATCCTAAGACCGCACTGCACGATGGTGGAATGATTTTAAAGAAAGAGAGGATTGCTTCGGCAGCATGTATTTTTCCAGTGAGTCAAAAGCAGCTTTCTGATCGTTCATTAGGGCTTCGTCATCGTGCCGGATTTGGCATTACCGAAGAGACCGACGCAGTCGCGGTGATTGTAAGCGAAGAGACAGGCGCAATTTCGATTGTGGTGGAAGAAAAAATCCACCGGAACCTTTCCGAAGATGAATTCCGAGAAAAACTAGAAGAAATCTTTCTAATCCATGGAGAAGTACATAAAGAAATGGCTGCTGAGGAATTGGACGGTGAAATTCGCCGCTCTAGCTCTGGCGATCGCGATCAGATATCTGATTGATCTCCACCTCCAAAGTAACGTTGACACCTCTATTCAATCCAGCATCGAGCAATCAGCCCGATGAAGCTGGATCAGTGGAGTGGGTTACTTGTGACAGGAACTGACACGGGAATTGGTAAGACGTGGGTTTCGGCTCTTATCATAGAAGAGTTGCGAAAAAAAGGGGTGGAGGCAGTTGGCTTGAAGCCGGTGCTAAGTGGATCGCGTGAGGATGCTGAGCGACTTTGGGAAGCAAGTGGGGGCGCACTGGATCTCGATGCCATTAATCCTTGGTGGTATAAAACACCGGCAGCCCCTCTCGTGGCTTCTAGAATCGAAGGTTTGACCTTGGAAGTCGAGCCTATGGTGGAATATGTTCATAAAGTCCAAAACTCCCACGATTTCACTCTCGTTGAAGGGGTGGGGGGATGGGAGGTTCCGATGGGAGAAGAATTTTCTTTTCAGGATTACGCCAGGGCTTTGGGCTTTCCTGTTATGGTCGTGGCGGCTAACTGGCTTGGGACAATTAATCACACCCTTCTGACGGTAAAAGCGATTCAAGCTGCTGGCTTGGAATGCATTGGTGTTGTTTTGAATCACCTTGAAGCTGAGCGCGATGTCGCGGCGACAACAAATCGTATGATTCTCGAGGAGCTGTGTCCGGTTCCGATTATAGGAGAGGTTTTGACTGATGCTGATTGGATTGACTGGACTGATTCCTAGGGTGAGGGAAATCAGCATAAAGAAGACCTTTTTAACTACTGAGGAACGGGCTGACGTGAATTGTTAGCAAAAATAGCTTCAAGGGTGCAAAAATAGCCCTTCTGAAGATTTTGGATCTCGGCAACCTCTAGAGAACTTTTCCTTTAACCAAAATGCTTTTGGATAAAATTTTTAGCATTTTTGCGATGAGACGTTCTTTTGTCATTAGGCATTTTGTCGAGAAGGCGCACCATCATAGATAGGCGATACTGAGAGGCAAAAAACTCGCGGTGGTCTTCGATGAAGGACCAGTAGAGACCATCCCATATCTCACACCAATCTCCCTTGGGAAAGTCAGACATCTTTCGGATGTAGTTTGATCCGGAGATATAGGGTTTGGTTGAAAAGACACCGCCGTCTGCGAATTGTGACATCCCGTAAACATTTGGGACCATGACCCAATCGTAGGCATCAATGAAGAGCTCCATGAACCATTTGTAAACAGCGTCCGGGTGGATCCGGCAGAGAAGCATAAAATTCCCAAGCACCATAAGCCGTTCAATATGGTGGGTGTAGCCGTCTTCGAGTAGTGCCTGGATCGTGTGGTCAAAGGGTTCAATTCCGGTGGTGCCGTTGTAAAAGGCAGCTGGCATTTCTCGCTCAAACTTCCAGAAGTTTTCTTTCCGTTCCATGACACCGTGATGGAGGTAAATGATACGCATGAATTCCCGCCATCCGATAATTTGTCGGATGAATCCCTCAAGTGAATTTAAAGGAATCTTAGTGTTTTTTTCAGCAGCATCGAGGGCAGCATCGATGATTTCCTGAGGAGTTATAAGTCCTATGTTAAGGGGGGGCGTCAGCACCGAGTGGAACATGATACGGGCCCGGGTCGAGATTGCGTCCTCGTAGTCGCCGAAGACCTCAAAGCGGCTCTCAAAAAATAAGGACATCGCTTGGAGCGCTTCTCGACGAGTAGAGGGGTAGTTAAAATGATCTCGTATTCCGGGGGCATCAGGAAATCGTTCCTTGATCCACTTTTGAGCGGAAGAGACCACCTGATCTAGTGGGGCTGAATAAGGTTCAGGAATGGGTTGTGTTTTAGGAAGTTTTTTGCGGTTTTCGTCATCAAAAGACCACTTACCTCCAACGGGTGTTCCATCCTTTTCTAGAAGTATATTCATGCGTTTTCGCTGGGCTTGGTAAAAGGTCTTCATGAAAGGCTTTTTCATACTGCCCATGACTTCTTCTATCCAATCATCGGGGCTGAGGAACATCGGAGAAGAGAGCTTTTTTAAGGTCAGGCCCCTTTTGCCAGCAAAGCGTTTAAGGCGCCGCTCAATTAGGAAGTCGACAGTATCGACGTAAACTAGGGTTTTGATTCCCGGTGGCGTATGTTCCTCGAGAATAAGGTCGGTCCTGGATTTACCGTCAGGAAGTTCAAGGTAAGTCAGGTCCTCCTTGCCTTGGGCCCAGTGCTGCATGCTGGCACGATGGAGGATAAGTTTTTTAGCATGGAATTTGAGAGGTTGTTCTGAGTCGGTGCCAAAAAAAAGAGGATCTTCGATCAGTAAAATCGGCCGACCCTGTTCAAGAGCGGGATGGTCTTGAAAAAGTTGGTGGGGGAAAACAAGAGCGATTGATTGCGGCATGAGAGACCATCGCGCAAGCGGAGTGATAAGCAACTGGCATCACTCATCAAGCAAGGGCATTTTGACTTTCCCGATAGAATTCAGGATGGAGCTCATCCCCGTTAATTTTTCCTCTATGGAATACTCACAAGAGTTTGTTTGCGTTTGTTAAAACGGCAAAGCTGGGTAAAGTCGGCTTCTTTGAGTAGTCCAAGACCTTTGTCAAAATCACGGGCTACTTCAGACGGGTGGTGAGCGTCCGAAGACAGGGTGATTGGAACCTGCGCCTCGGCAGCCAGTAAAAGAAATTCTTCTGAGGGGTATTGCTCAGCGCAAGGTTTGTGGAACCCGGCGGTATTAAGTTCGATGGCAATTTTTTTATCGGAAAGGGCGTCGATCACCGGGTCGTAAAAACGGCGGAGATCTCCACTGGGCCGATAGGAGAACTTTTTAATTAGATCAGGGTGGCCGAGAAAATCGAAGAGTCCAGAGCGAGCCATTTTAGTGTATTCGTTCCAGTAGTCTGTCCAGACCTCATCGACATCGGTTTCGGCCCAACGCCCTAGCCATTTAGGATTATCAAAGTCCCACTTTCCCCCGAGGTAGTGGATGGAACCGATCAGGTAATCCCAATCGTAAAGTGAGGCTAGGTGTCCTATCCAGTCTCCACAATTGGGGAGCCAGTCACATTCGAGTCCGGCACGAACGGGGAGTCTCTCACCAGCGTGTTTTCGGGCCTGTGCGATCCAGTCGAAGTATTGGGGAAGGTCTTCCTCTAACATACGCCACTCATCGAACGGCTCGGGAGTTTGCGGAGCATGGTCGGAAATTCCGTATTCAGCGAGGTTTGCAGCGATCGCTTGAGCAATATAGTCTTCCGGATTGCCTTCGGCATGATGGCAAAGAGGAGTGTGGGTGTGGTAATCTGCGAGCATGGATGCTTTGGCGTTGTCGGTTGCGCTTTCTCTTACTAGGTTTCTTCCCCGGGCGCAAAGCCTCACACGCCATGTCTCATTTTTCCGAGCCCAATTCGTTTACCAAACCTCTTTTTGACCAACTGAAACGGCATCCCAAGCGGATCGTTTTCCCGGAGGGTGAGGATGAAAGGGTGTTGCGTGTTGCGGCTCGCTTTGTGGAGTTGGGGCTGGGAGTGCCCATTTTGCTTGGTGATCGCGATAGAATTTCTGCATTGGGAAAGAATCTGGGTGTTTCTATGGACTTTGTTCGGGTAATTGATCCAACGAAATCATCAGACTTCCAACTTTTCAGCAGCCGACTTGAAAGAATCGAGCGGTATCGTGGAGTTGTTGGTGTTGATGCTGATGGAGTGGTTGCTAAGCCTCATTACTTTGCGGCCATGATGGTCCAGTATGGTCAAGCAGACGCTTGTCTTGGTGGAAATCTAACTGAGCCAGCCGGAGTTTTTCGACCGCTCCTTCACTTGATAGCGCCTGACCCAAAGGTTTCCAAGGTTTTTGCGGTCACCGCGATGACTTCGGATAGCCTCGCAAATTTTGGGCGTGATGGTGTTTTGTTTCTTGCTGACACCGGTTTAATTCCGGATCCGGAAGTCGATGATCTTGCAAGTATTGCCGCAGAGACTGGAATGCTGGCATACCACCACATGGGTCGGAGGGTTCGGGTTGCCATGCTCAGCCACTCCAATCATGGAAGCTCGCGCAGTGATTCAGCCCTTCGAATGGTCGCGGCTACCGCTGCTGCAAGAGAAAAGGTTTCGTTGGATGAATGTGTGATCGATGGCGAGATCCAGCTTGATGTTGCCCTTGATCCCGAAGTAGTTCCTCGTAAATTGCCCGCGATCTCGAAAAGTGAGCGCGCCGATGTTCTTGTGTTTCCTTCGCTTGATGCTGCGCACATCAGTTCGAAAATTCTACGTCACCTCGGCGGGGCCAAATGCTATGGGAAATTGATCCGCGGTCTAACTCGTCCAGCGGCGCAAGTCCCGCGAACTGCGACCGAGGATATGATCTTGGGAACGGCTGCTGCAATCGGAGTTGAGGCAATTCAATACCGGCTCCTCCATCCAAAAGGGTAGGTTTTAGGAGGTCGCTTTTTTGTTGAGGGATCGATCACCTAAAATTGCGAATTACGCTAGATTGGCTGGAGAATCAGTTTCACAAAATCTCTTAATGACCTTAACCCGGGGGCCACTTGAGTTGGCGGCCAGCCAGGAGGTGTAGGTGAAGATGAGGCACGGCTTCTCCTCCATTTGGTCCGTTATTGATGATAACCCGGAATCCGTCTTCGGAGTATCCTTCCTGACAGGCAATCTCACCAACCGTTAACATCAGGTGGCCGAGGAGGTCGCGGTCATCAGGTTTCGCAAGGCCAATCCGGGCGATTGGCTTTTTGGGGATTAGAAGAAGGTGAACGGGGGCTTGTGGAGAAATGTCGTGAAAGCAAAGGCAGAGATCGTCTTCATACACAATTTCGGCTGGGATTTCTCGAGCAATGATTTTTTCAAAGAGAGTCGCTTCTTGGCTCATGAATCTAAGGAAAGATCGAGTTCCAGTTCAGGAGCGCTGTGATGGAGTTGGTAGCCTTTCACAAATAAGGTGATTTGGATCCTGAGTTGGGCTCTTGAACTAACACTGGCATCTGGGCCGAGAAGCAGGGTCACGCTCTCGTCGATATTACAAAGGCGGATGGACTCAGCACCCGCATCTTGGAGAAGCCGGAGCTCTTTACCGAGCGAGTGGAAAAAATCAGATTCGGATCCTCGACCAGCTTTCCTCGCAGGTTCAATGAGTGAAACTGTGATTGGTGGGGCGAGGGCGGATAGGTGTTGTGCGATATCATCGCAGCCAATCTTTCGCAACATGGCGCGCATTCGAGAGTAAAGATCTTCAATCGCGAAAACTCGAAGGGAGCAGCGCTTCTCAAGGTAGTGGAGGATCCCATCTCGAATGTCGGCAATAAACGGGCAGTCTGTTCGATTTGAGGCTGCGGCAGCACGGCTCAATGCTTCTTCGATCCAATCCGTTTTATAGCCAACCACATGATGGTGACCAATTTTCAAAGCTGGGAGATTTCCTGAGAGGCAGATCATGATTACTAAGTTATTTGAAAAGTTTACGTTGCATTGTGTCTTGGCGGGACCGGTTCTCGAGGGCCTGGATTTCGCGGATAAATTCACTCACGTTGTCAAATTGTCGGTAAACCGAGACGTAGCGGACGTAGGCCACTGGATCGATGTTGTGGAGTTTGTCCATGACCTTCGCCCCGATACTAGCGGACGGAACCTCGTTGTGATGATCTCTGTGAAGCTCGCTGAGAATTTCATCGACTGATCGCCCGATCACATCCATCGAGACCTTGCGCTTCTCGCAGGCTTTGACGAGCCCACGGAAAAGTTTCTCCCGGTTGATCGCCTCGCGGGTCCCGTCCCGCTTAATGACCCGAAGTTCGGTGCGCTCGACCTGCTCGTATGTTGTGAAGCGGGATCCGCAATTCAGGCATTCACGTCGACGCCGGATCGAGGTTCCGTCCTTTGAGGAACGGGAATCGATGACTTTGTCCTGATGATGTCCGCACTGAATACAACGCATACCTAATCGTTCCTCGCCTAGGAACGTGCAAAGATTTGGATGCGCTGGAAGTTCCGGGAAGTAAAAATCTAAGGCGCGTTCTTCGGGCTATACACAAATTGGTTTTCGGAGGGTGAGGAAACCAAAAAGAATAAAAACTATCAAAAAAATGGGGTATTGGCCAATTTGTCTTTTAAAAAATATCTTAAACAACACACAGTCGATTGCCTTAGATAATAGAGGGTTAATTTTAAGATCAGTGTAGGAACTTTCAAAAATGATTCTAAAAATTCTTTTGAAAAACTCTTGTCCCGATTCGATTCTGATGGCAAAGACTGGCCGCACGCAGGGCCTTAAGGGGACAAGCGTCGCGGGTGTAGCTCAGTGGTAGAGCGCGACCTTGCCAAGGTCGATGTCGAGAGTTCGAATCTCTTCACCCGCTCCATTTTTCTCAGGGGCCTGGAAGGAATTCCAGGCCTCTGGTATTTGCAGCTTTCGCCAATCGTATGAAATGTTATCTCCCTGAAATGGCGAGATTGAACCTTGGGCTTTTGTTTTTTTTGATTTGTGGTCTGGCATACGCCGATGTGACTACAGTTACGGTAAAACAGGCGGTTGAGAGGATGAAGAAGTCCTCTGAAATCATTGTGGTCGATATTCGAACTCCGGAAGAGTTTGCGAAGGGTCACATAAAAAAGGCCATTAATGTCAATATGAACGATAAGAGTTTTGCGAAGAAGTTGACCAAGCTTGATCGGACAAAAACATACTTGATGCATTGCCGCAGTGGTGGCCGGAGCACTGCTTCGCTGCCGGTTTGGAATCGTCTTGGGTTCAAAAATGTTCTTCACCTTTCGAGTGGGACTCTTGGCTGGGTGAGGGCCGGACAGCCTTTGGTGGTTGCTAAGAAAAAGTAAGTTCCAAATCTTTTCCCGTCGGGTAATGATACGTTTGAAATTAAAGATGCGATGGCTTGCCCCTCTTCTGGGGATTCTCGGAGGACATTTAGCACACTCACAGGGAATAGCTTCCGACGCTGCAGTCGCATTAGGGATTACCATTCTGACAGCGCTTTGGTGGATGTTTGAAGCGATTCCGATCCCAATTGCTTCTCTGGTTCCCATTGCTCTCCTTCCACTTTTTGGAATTCTTAACGCCAAGACGGCAGTTGCTCAGAGTTATGGGCACCCATTGATTTTGCTTTTGTTGGGAGGCTTTTTTCTTTCGAAAGGAGTGGAGCGGTGTGGCGTCCATCGACGCTTGGCGATCGGGATGGTGCGGATATGCAGTGCCAGTGGGGGGGGGGAAGTCCGGCCTAGATTCCTAATACTAGGGTTCATGTTAGCCGCTGCCATTTTGAGTATGTGGATCTCAAATACCGCAACTACTTTGATGCTCTTGCCAATTGCTCTGGCTGTCCTAAGCGGAGATCAGAAATCGGAAGGAGTAAAGCGTCTGGCAGCGCCCTTGATGATGGCAATTGCTTATGCCGCAAGTGTGGGCGGATTGGGGTCGCCGATTGGAACCCCTCCGAATCTGGTTTTTATTGAGCAATACAAAGAAGCAACAGGAATGGAAATGACCTTTATTCAATGGATGTTTTACGGGGTTCCCGTTATCATTATTATGCTTCCTTTGATGTGGTTATGGTTGAGCCGAAAGCAGAGCGGGGTAATTAGGCTCTCGCTTCCCGAGGTAGGGCCGTGGCGCCCTGCGGAGAGACGGACCTTAATTATCTTTGGATTAACTTCATTAGCATGGATGACGCGGAAGGCGCCTTTTGGAGGGTGGAGCGAATGGCTAAACCTGCAAGGTGCTAACGACGCTTCGGTGGCCTTTGTCGGCGTGATCATTTTATTTCTGATTCCTGATGGAAGCGGGCGGGACGGGCAAGAAGGTCGGTTGTTGGATTGGGAGAGTTGTAGAAATCTCCCTTGGGGCGTTTTACTACTTTTTAGCGGCGGTATCTGTTTGGCAAAAGGGATAGATATTTCTGGGCTGAGTGGGGAAATAGCAAAGGTTCTTGACGGGGTAGGGACTCTTCCTGTTTTCGCGCTCGTTATTCTAGTTTGCCTTTTGATGACTTTTCTCACTGAGATTACCAGTAATACGGCGAGCACGATCTTGATCATGCCAATTCTGGCATCGGTTGCCTCGTCGAATGAAATTGACCCATTGGTTGTGATGCTGCCGGCTGCGCTAAGTGCGAGTTGCGCATTCATGCTTCCGGTTGCAACTGCTCCGAATGCCGTGGTTTTTGGTTCTGGTCACTTGACGGTCCCACTCATGATAAGGGAAGGTTTCGTGTTGAATCTTATCGGAGTCGTTGTCATCTCAATTTACTGCATGGTGGCAGCCTAGTTTCATCAGTGGCGTAAAGTTTTCTGAGTTCGAGATAAGACAAAGGCGGTAAATCATCTTCTCAGGATGATATTGTCCCAAGTCCTAGGGTCCAGGTTTGTAAAAGTGAGAGTTTGGTGCACTCAAATTTTAAGATCCTCTGAATTTATTCACAAAATCACCGAAAGCCCCAATTATGGTTTCAAAGATGTCGTTCTGGAGTCCACCATACCTCCGATGCCCGATTCCTTCGTTCACCTTCATTTACATACTGAGTATTCCACTCTAGACGGAGCGTGCCGAACCAAGGATGTGGCGGCACGGGCTAAGGAGCTGGGAATGCCGGCGGTTGCGATGACCGACCATGGCAATCTTTACGGGGCAATCAGTTTTTACAAGGCGTGTCACGCAGCTGGTGTGAAGCCCATTATGGGGTGTGAGATCTACTTGGCTCCGGAATCAATTGAGAAGAGAGAGGAAATTCCGGGGCGAAAGCGGGCCTGTCATATGACCTTATTGGCTGAGAATAATGTGGGGTGGGTGAACTTACAGAAGCTTGTGTCAAAGGGTCACCTTGAGGGAATGTGGTATGGAAAACCACGGGTCGATCGTGAGATTTTGCGTGAGTATTCCGAAGGGATCATTTGCTTGTCGGGATGTATTTCCGGCCCGATCAACGAGTGGATTCTGCAAGATCAGAAGGATCATGCCTGGGAAACAGCGCAAGAGTTACTCGATATTTACGGTAAAGAAAATCTCTACCTAGAGATTCATAATCACGGGATGGAGCAGCAGGCTAAGATTCGGGAGACCCTCGCAAATTATGCCGAAAAAATGGATCTGAAGTTGGTCGCGGCCAATGATGTCCACTTTCTTCATAAGGAAGATCATGAGGCTCACGACGTTATGATCTGTATTGGCACGAGCCGATTACTGATCGATGAAAATCGAATGCGTTACACCCCCGAGGTTTATTTTAAAACTGCCGGGGAAATGCGCGAGCTCTTTGCCGAATACCCGGGGGCTTGCGATGCCACTCTTGAAATTGCCGATCGTTGTAATGTTGAATTTGTATTGGATCCCACCTCTTCGGAAAAATATCCGGAGTATCAGCCGGACGATGGCTCTACACCTAATGATCATTTTCGAAAGCTCTGTTTCGAGGGGCTGGAAACTCGTTATGGAAAAGAAAAGGCAAAGGACAAGGAATTAGTCGACCGCCTAGAGTATGAAATAGGGATCATTATTCAGCTCAAGTTTGCTTCTTATTTCCTGATCACAGCAGACTTCATTAATTGGGCGAAAGATCAGAATATCCCGGTGGGTCCGGGACGTGGTTCGGCCGCGGGGTCGTTGGTGGCTTATACGATGGGAATCACTGACATTTGTCCGATGCGATTCGGTCTCCTCTTTGAGCGATTCCTGAATCCCGAGCGTGTTTCTCCTCCCGATGTCGATATTGATTTTTGCCAGACCCGGCGGCCAGAGGTGATTGAATACGTCCGCCAGAAATACGGGGAGCGAAATGTTTCCCATATCATTACTTATGGAACTATGGGGGCTAAGTCTGTCATTCGTGACGTGGCACGAGTCATGGGAATCAGCTACGGTGAGGCTGATCAAATCGCGAAAATGATCGAGGCAAAGCCTGGGGTGAAATTGGCTAAGGAGTATGAGGAGAAGGCAGAGCTGCGGGAAAGAATTGAGAGCAGCGCAACCTATCAGGAGCTTTGGGAATATGCGCTCAAACTGGAGGGTATGAGCCGAAATGTGGGGGTGCACGCCGCTGGTGTGGTGATTGGAGATCGTCCACTCGACGAACATGTGCCGCTAACCCGTGGTAACGAGGGCGAGGTGGTGACTCAGTATGATATGGGTGCCATCACCGATGTCGGACTGCTGAAAATGGACTTCTTGGGGCTGAAGAATATGACTGTGATTCAGGAGGCAGTGGATCACATTCATAAGCACACTGCTGATTTTGATATCTACGAAATTTCGCTCGAAGACGAAGCCACTTTTGAAATGCTTAATGCCGGTGAGACCATGGGTGTTTTTCAGCTTGAGAGTGGAGGAATGGTGGAGACTTGTCGCAAGTATGGGATAAATCGGATTGAAGACATTATTGATCTCTTGGCGCTCTACCGTCCAGGTGCGATGCAGTATATCGATCAGATGATTGAGGTTAAAGAAGGTCGAAAGAGCCCGGTTTATGAGCATCCACTTCTAGAGGAAATCTGCGGAGATACCTATGGCGTTATGATCTATCAGGAGCAGGTTCAAAACGCAGCTAAGATGTTGGCAGGCTATACCTTGGGGGGTGCGGATATTTTACGCCGGGCAATGGGTAAGAAAAAGCCGGAGGAAATGGCCAAGCAGCGATTGATCTTTGTGGACGGGGCTTTCAAAACGAATCAAATCGACGAGCGGAATGCCAATTTGATTTTCGATAAGATCGCGGGCTTTGCTGGATATGGATTTAACAAATCCCACTCGGCTTGTTATGGCTTCATTTCTTATTGGACTGGATTCTTAAAGGCGAATCACCCAATTGAGTTCATATCGGCTCTTCTTTCGAACGAAATCACGAATACCGATAAAATTAGTGTTTTTGTGAATGAGTGCTTTCGAATGGGGTTCGAGATTCTTCCGCCGAACCTGAATAAGTCGATGTTGCGCTTCGCACCCGAGGAGATTCTTGGAGGAAAGAGAGGGATTCGTTACGGGCTTTCGGCGATTAAAAATGTTGGAACTGCGGCGATGGCGATGGCCATCAAAGAGCGCGAAGAGAATGGTGAATATGAATCTCTAGATGATTTTTGCGATCGACTTGATTCAAAGGTCATCAATAAGCGAATTCTTGAAAACCTTGTCAAAGCAGGGGCAATGGATTGGACTGGTGAAACTCGTGCGGGCATGGCCGATCGCATTGAAAAAGTCGTAGCTAGTGCGAGCAGTGCCCAAAAAGACAGGGCCTCGGGGCAGGGAGGCTTGTTTGATGCCATGGAATTCGCGGCCCCGCCGCCGGTCACGGCTGATTCTCCGGCTCTGGAAGAATGGCCTAAGGATGAAAGATTGGAGCATGAGAAAGAATTACTCGGTTTTTACGTCACGGGCCACCCGCTCGATAAATTCCGTGGTGTGGTTGATTCAGAACGTTTTATTAAGCTGGGACTTCTTGATGAGGTCGATTTACGTGACAAGAGAGCACGATTTCCTTTTGCGGGAATGATCAGAAGCATCGAACATAAGGTGACAAAGGCGGGAAAACCGTTTGGGGTTGTTGTAATACAGGACTTCACGGGAGATCGAGAAATGGTTTGCTGGAGTGAGAGCTATCTTCCGGCCCGCGATGCCGGATTAATGGAGGCTGGTCGGGTGATCCAGTTTAAGGCGCAGGTTACGGTTGATGACAGGACTGAGCAACGTCGTCTGACAGGCTCGCAAATTCGCGAGTTAAAAGAAAAACGAGTAAAGAAAAGTGATGTCGTGGAGCTGACTCTTTGGACCGGCCGAAGCTCGCCTGAAGATTTACAAAAAATTAAGAATATTCTGGTGGAGTATCCCGGAAAGACCCCGGTGTTGATGCATATCCAAAGCGGCGCGGGGAAGCGTGTAACCATGGAATTACCCGAGAGGTATCACACGACTTTTAATGTTGCTTTGCAGAGAGAACTTGCGCCATGGATGGGGTGATTTGAAACTGCTAGGAACTTATGAAGGTGGTCATTATTCTGATCGGTAAAGATAGCACGAGGAGTAGGACTCGGTAATATTTCCAGACTTCGACGAAGCTTTAAGACGAAGGGGACAATATCTCCCGGGTTTTAAAGCGAATAGACTGCTCTTGTCTCATTCATTTAGTGAATCCGCTCTAGGAGCCATGGGAGAAGTTCACTGATAGCGACTCGCTCTTGTTCCATCGAGTCTCGGTGGCGGATGGTGACGGTATCTTTTAGATCCTCCTTGCCTTCTTCGAGACCCATTGTCTCAAAATCAATTGCGATGCAGAAGGGAGTTCCAACTTCATCCTGACGACGGTAGCGCCGACCAATTGCTGCTGTCTCGTCGTAGAACACATTCATGAAAGGTTGGAGGAGGTTTTTCACTTCTCTGGCCTTTTCCACGAGTTCAGGTTTGTTTTTCAAAAGTGGAAGAATCGCAGCCTTGATTGGAGCGATGCTAGGTTTGAAGCGCATCACAGTGCGGATGTCCTGCTTGCCCCCTTCCTTTGTGAGATCTTCCTCGTCGAAAGCTTCGCAAATCAGGGCGAGGATCGTACGATCACATCCTGCTGATGGTTCGACGACGTGTGGAATGAAGCGTTCTTTAGTTTGCTCGTCGAAGTATTCGAGAGGCTTCCCAGAGTGTTCCTTATGCTTCCCGAGATCGTAATCCCCCCGATACGCGACACCTTCAAGTTCCTGTTGTCCAAAGGGAAAGTCATACTCAATGTCGTAGGTCTTTTGTGAGTAATGCGCTCGCTCGCCGTCCGGAATATCAAGGACGTGGAGTTTCTCTTTTTTGAGGCCGATCTCGTCATAGAATGCGAGGCGGTTTGCAAGCCACTCATCGGTGAGGCGGAGACCATCTTCTGGGCGGCAAAAGTACTCAATTTCCATTTGCTCGAATTCGCGCGAGCGGAAGGTAAAGTTTCGGGGGTTGATTTCGTTGCGAAAGGCTTTACCAATCTGCGCAATTCCAAAGGGAAGTTTGACCCGGTTCGAGTCCATTACGTTTTTGTATTGCACGAAAATGGACTGCGCGGTTTCCGGTCGAAGGTAAGCCGTCGCGTTGGGATCATTGTCATCCGCAGAGGCACCCATCTGGGTTTTGAACATGAGTTCGAAGTCCCGGGGCTCGGTGAGGAGCGAACCATTTTCTGGATTGTAGTGTGTGACTTCTTTTTCCTCGGATGTGGATTCTCCAACCAGGATGAGTTTCTTGGCAGGGATCTGCTTATCCGTGAGGAACTGGGCGTAAAACTCTCTGGCGGTTTTCCTCGCTTTGTTTTCATCCTGATTAGGTTGGTTCAGAAGGACGGAATAGGCACGATCGACAGACCATCCGGACTCTTCATGGGAAGCGCCGGTGAAGTGGTAAGCGATGCCGGATTGTGGTTCGATTTGGTCAGCGCGCAGGCGTGCTTTCGTGAGGAGGCAATCACACATCGGATCAGAGAATCCACCAACGTGTCCCGAGGCAGACAGGACGGCCTGATGAGTGAGAATGGATCCATCGAGTCCGAGGATATCATCGCGTTCCAGTACGTTTTTTCTCCACCACAGATCTTTGAGGTTCCTTTTGACCTCAGCGCCGAGGGGGCCGTAATCCCAGCATCCGTTCAGTCCGCCGTAGATTTCGGCGGATTGGAAGATGAATCCTTTGCGTTTGCACAGGGAAACAATCTTTTCCATGCGATTAGTGTCGGTCTGGTCTTTATTGGCCATGGTTTTTGGGCGAGGATTTTTTCCCGCGGGCCGCGAGGAAACAGGAGAAATGCCGCAGGGGAAAGTTTTTTTGAAAGCCCAATGAAAGGAATTTCTCCGCAAGTGTCGGGGATTTACAACTCCGTGGGTTGCCTTTTTGGAAGACTCGGGGATAATCGTTGCTAGAGAAGCGTCTATTCTCTGAAAACGTTATGAAAGGAATCTTAATAGGAACCGGTGTTGTAGGGGCATATATAGCCCTACAGATGTGGATTTTGCCATCGATGGGCGTCCAAACTTGAGCGAGTAAGGGAATGTCCTCAGGTGGAGGATGAAGTAAGTCCAACCCAACGCTTCCGGTCGGAAGCAAAAACCAGGCTGATACAGAAGAGGACAAAAATTAGTGTTGAATGCCCCTTAGGGAGGCTTTTCGCCTGATGTCCGTTAGCTACAATAGAACGAGTTCTAGCCCACTCAAATTGGGCTAAACTGTTGTGGGTATCAACGTTGGGCAGGAGCTTGGGCTGTCTTTAGAGGTAGGAACTTAAGGAACAACGAGAATGAGTCCTGAACCTTGTGAGGGTTATTCCATTGCGTCAGATGTTGAGAACTAATTTCCCTTCTCGGATTCACGTCTCTTTGCCCAATTTTCCCTCTCTTTTTCGAACTCTCTTCTGGCTTTTTCAAGCTGGCGTCGTTGTTCATTGAGCATTTCAGCACGTTCAATTAATTCAAGTTTACTGCGCTCGAGTTCTCGGCGCTCAGCGTGTTCATCGCTGTGATGCTCTCGCTCGTCGTGTTCAGCATGTTCATCGCTGTGGTGCTCTCGCTCGTCGTGTTCAGCATGCTCATCGCTGTGGTGCTCTCGCTCGTCGTGTTCAGCATGTTCATCGCTGTGATGCTCTCGCTCGTCGTGTTCAGCATGTTCATCGCTGTGATGCTCTCGCTCGTC
>MDTB01141640.1_pt1 | contig 37060 bp, 39 predicted proteins | sample 811161 | NCBI WGS metagenome assembly MDTB01 (sample SAMN05326650, study PRJNA326480) | marine metagenome | isolation source: seawater | place: Mediterranean Sea | collected 2009 | reverse complement strand
TGATAGGCTGGATGTGGAAGCGCAGTAATGCGTGCAGCTGACCAGTACTAATAGCTCAATTGGCTTGATTTATGCACTGAAAAAAATTTTAAAAATATTAATATGTTATTTTAAAACCCCAACAAAAATGTTGGGGTTTTTTTTTAATAATTTGAAATAATTTTAATAATATCTTTATCAATTATTTTTACTGGATTATTTCCCAGTCTTAATAAATTAATACCTTTAATAATTTCTTCTGAACTTTGTTTGATATTTATATTAAGAGTTTTTAAATTATCCTCTAATTGTGCTTTTTTTTTAATAATTGAAATTTTTGAATTAAAGTCATGAATATTTTTCACACCAAAAAGATGAAAAATTAATTCAAATCTTTTTCTTAAATCAAAAGATGTCTCAGATTTTTCTAAATTATCATAATTAAATTTAAAAAAATTCTCAAAAAATAAACTTACAGCATGTCCATGGCTAATATTGAATAAAGATGTAAATGGATAGGAAGTAGCGTGTGGTGCAGTCGTTTTAGAAATATTTATAGCTTTACCAGCTAAATTGGAAGCAATACTCATTTCTGAAGCATTTTTTAAATTTGGATTATTTAAAAAAGATAAAAAACTATCTAAAGATATTTTTATTGATTTTGATGCATATTCAACACTTTTTAAATTAGATTTTTTTGAAACTAATGACTCTAATGCTTGAGCTATAGCATCAAATCCAGATGAAGCTTTAATATTATTAGGTGCAGAAATTAAGAATTCTGGAACAAGAAAAAAATAATCGGGTATTAATAATTCACTTTCAAAAGAATATTTTATACCATTTACATACATGACCGCATTTGATGTTACTTCAGCACCAGATCCTGCAGTAGTTGGTATAACAGCTAATTCTGTATATTTTTTTTTTTATAGGGTAAGAGTAATTTTTAATTAAATCAGCAATATCCGGTCTATCATCTACGAGATTTGCAATTTTAGCATAATCAATTATTGCACCACCACCTATCGCTAAAATTAAATTTGGTTTAAAAAGTTTTATTTCTTTTATGATTTCAATTAACTCATTAAGGTTAGGTATATTTGATATTTTATAGTAAATTTTAATATCTTTTTTTTTATACTATCATAAAATAATTTTTTTACCCCTGAATTTTCAAAGGAATTTTTTCCACACAATAAGAAAATTTTACTAAAATTTTTATCATTAATAAAGTTCTCTATATCTTCAATTGTGCTAATCATTTAACTAATAAATTTATTTTTAATTTTTATTAAATCAGATGGTCTGGGTAATTTTTGAATTTTATTATTACTTATTTTGACTTCTAGAAAATTCAAATTTTTTCCAGTAAGGAATCTTTTTATAACATTTTTTATATTCTTATCATTTTTTATCTGATAAAAATTTTGAAACCCTAAACTTATTGAAAGTTTTTTGAAATCAACATCATTTGCATGTGTAAGTTGACCACCGACCGAGTCGTGACAATTATTGTTTAATAAAATATACTTAAAGTTTTCTTTTGCAAATGTTGCAGCAGTTTTAATTGATCCTAAGTGCATTAATAAAGAACCATCTCCATCAATACATACTGTTTTACTTTTTTTTGATAACGAATATCCAAGTGCAACTGACGACGTATGCCCCATACCCCCAACCATATAAAAATCTTTACTATTTTTGAAGGTGTATTTATTCCTCAGATATAAAAGTTCTCTTGAGGTATAACCTGTACTCGATATGACTTTTGTATTTGGTTGAAAACTTTCCAATAAATTTTTTAAAAAAAATTCCTTGTTTAATCGTTTATCTTTTATTTTATAGTTTTTTTTTTTTATTTTTTTTTAAAGTACCTTGCTCGATAAGACAGGCTACAATTGATTTATTTTTTTTAGCTGATTTTATTTGTTTAGCAAACCTAGAAAGATCTTTGTCAGATCTAAGAACAGTATATTTTATTTTTAAAAGATTTAAGATTTTTTTTGTAATTTCCCCTTTGAGTTTGTGTTGTGGCTCATCTTTTATTTTTGGTGATCCTCTCCAGCCAATTATAAGAATTAATGGAATTGAATATACTCTTTGGTGTGCTATTGAGATCAAGGGATTTAGCGCGTTTGATAACCCAGAATTTTGCATATAGATAGCAGGCACCTTTTTTGTTGCAAGATAGTTTCCAATTCCTATCGAAACGGCTGCACCTTCGTTAGCTGCAACGATGTGATTTTTTTTACTTTTTTTTTCTAATAAAATTGTAAGTTCTTTTAAAACACTATCAGGAACACCAGTAAAAAAATCAGTTTTATTTATTTTCAATAAACTAATAACCTTTTTAGGATTAATCATTATTTTACTAGGTTAATTATTTCCTTAATTGGTATGATTTTTTCTTCAAGCTCAAAAGATCTTTTGTTCATTAAGATAGTCTTCGCTGCATTTACCATCGCTGGGTAAGATGCTCTCATTAAATGATTTGCATAAATAATAATTTTAAAACCATTTTTTATTAAATCCTTTTCATATGTTTTTGAGTAAGATGAAGGAACTGCTACCATAGGTTTAAAATATCTGCTTTTAGAAAATTCTTTTGCAAATTTAAAGATTTGAGTAGGGTTGTTTTCTTTGCTATGTATAAGAATTGCATCAGCACCAGCTTTGCTATAGGCGTTTGCTCTTTTTAAAGCATCACTTAAATTTTTTCCTAAAATAAAACTTTCTATTCTAGCAATAATAAAAAAATCATCTGAAATTGTCGAATTTTTTGCTTTTATAATTTTTTTTGTAAATCCAGAAATGCTATCCTGTCTTGTTCCTTTTTGATTTTGAAATAATGAATTCTTTTTAAGTCCAATTTTATCTTCTATAATTGCTGCAGATACACCCATTCTTTCAAGTGATTTAATCATATATGGAATGTGTTCAATTCTGCCACCATTGTCAGCATCAAAAATTAATGGTTTAGTCGTGACTTCAAAAATTTCATTTAAACCCGCAATTCTTGTAGAATAGTCTACTGACTGGTTATCTGGTTTACCTCTTAATGCAGAGTCTGTTAAACTTGATGACCACATACCATCAAATTCAAGATAGCTTTGTTTTTTTATTATTTTTAAATTTTCAATAATCATTCCTGTTAGAGCACTGTGAGACTCTAAAACTCTAACTATAGTCTTTGCCTCTAATAATCTTTTAAGTTTCGATTTTCTTGTATCAGCGGAAGTACCAACTTTAAGTATATTTTTCTTTATTAATGATGAAGAAATATTTTTAGTATATTTTGGTTCTATTAATTTTCCACCCCACTTCTTTAATGTTGTGATTACATTAAGTCTCACTTTTTTTTGAATTCCTATTTTCCAATCATCACCATGCACAACATAATTTGGTTTTAAAGCTTTAAGATTTGGCTTATAATCTAACGTTTTCTGTGGAATAACTTTTGTTACATATTTTATATTCTTCAATACGATTTCACGTTGTTTATATGAAAGATGAGGTATCTTTTTATAACTTGCAATGGCTTGATCAGTTAGTAGACCAACAATTACCTCTCCATATTTGTTAGCAATTTTTAAAATATTTATATGGCCCTCATGAAGAATATCAGCAGAAAGTCCAACATATACTAATTTTTTTGTTTTCATTTAATTGCCATATATTATACATAACTAAATTAAATTAGCTAAGCAATTATTTAACAGGCTTTTAAAGTTAAAACATATTTAAATTAGTTTAAGCATGATGTGTGATAGATGAAAATTCAGTTTCAAAAAAAAAATTTTCAATTTAATACAAAATTTGTAAAAATAATCAAAATATTTAAAAAAACAAAATAAGATGAGAATACTAGTCACCAATATTGGAAGACGAATATATTTTGGAAAATTTTTAGTTGATTTAAGTGAAAAAATAAAAAATTTAAAAATATATTTGGGTGATGACAATTTGAATATTTCTGGACTTAAAATTAAGGGCGTGGAAAACGTTAGACTAACTAGGGTTGAAAAAAGTGATAAAAATTATCTTAAAAGAACATTACAAATTGCAAGAGACAAAAAAATTTCACTGATTATCCCTTGCACAAATTATGATTTAGATATTCTATCCTCAAATATAGATAAATTCAAAAAAATTGGTTGTCATATTATGGTTTCGAGAAATGAATTAATAAATCAATGTTTAGATAAAAAAAAACTTTATCAATTGAGCCAAAAATACAATTTTGATTCTCCAAAAATTTTTGAAAACCTGAATCAAGCAAAAAAAAGTAAAAAAAAGTTTTTTATTAAAAAAATGAGATTTGGTCATTCCTCAATTGATCAAAAAATAATTCAAAAACTAAAAAAACAGGATTTTAACAAGAGGTATATCTTACAAGAATATATTTATGGTGATGAATTACATTTAGATATTTTGAATGATCATAATTGTAAGTTTCTATCTTCCTGCTTGAAAAAAAAGATTTCCATGAGACATGGAGAGACAGATATAGCTAAAGTAATTTATAATAAAAAGGTATTAAAACTTTCAAAAAAATTATCTAAAGATTTGAAACATGTTGGTAATTTAGATTGTGACATAATATATGATAAAAAAAATCAAATTCCTTATGTAATTGATATTAACCCAAGATTTGGTGGAGGCTATCCATTTACACATTTATCTGGAAACAATTTTCTTGGAAAATATATTTTTAATTTATTAGGTCGTAAATTTAAAAATAAAAGTAGAAACAAAAAAATTTTTAGTAAAGGTATTTCTTTAATATAGGTCTTATGGAAAAAATATATATTATTGCAGAAATAGGTCCAAATCATAATGGTTCTCTTTCCTTAGCCAAAAAAATGATAAATAAAATTTCTAAAACAGGTGCTGACGCTGTTAAATTTCAATTGGCTGAACCAGAGAAGGTTTATTCAAAAGAAGCATTTAAAGCAAATTATCAAAAAAAGAATGATAATTCTAAAACAATTTTAGAAATGAGTAAAAAGTTCCAACTAAGTAAAAAAGATCATTTTGAATTATCAAAATACTGCAAAAAAAAAGGTATCACTTATTTATGTTCTGCTTTTGATCTAGAAAGTCTTCAGTATTTAGTTAATAAATTGAAAATTCCAATTATAAAAATTCCATCTGGCGAGATATTGACTACGGATATATTAAAGTTTGCATCAAAATTCAAAGGTCAAATTATTTTATCAACCGGTATGTCATCTTTAAATGATATAAAAAAATCATTAAGCTTATTAAAAAAAAGTAATGTCACACTTTTACATTGTGTCAGTTTGTATCCAACTAACTTAGATAAAGTAAACCTAAATAATATTCATTTGTTGAAGCGTAAATTTAAACTAAAAGTTGGTTTTTCTGATCATACTAAAGGAGAATTAGCTTCATTAATTGCTGCCAGTATGGGTATAACCATGCTTGAAAAGCATGTTACTTTATCAAATAAAATGAAAGGCCCGGACCACAAGTCATCATTACAAATAGAAAAATTTTCTAAATTAGTAAAAAAAATAAGATTGATTGAGAGAATAAAGGGATCAAATAATAGATTTATTTCCTATGAGGAAAATAAGATTAAAGAATGTGTAAGGAAAAGTATCGTAGCAAAAAAATTTTTACCTAGAGGACTAAAATTACAAAACAAACATGTCATTTTTAAAAGACCAGGTACAGGGATTAGCCCAATTGAATTAAAATTTTTTATAGGAAAAAAAATAATCAAACCAATTAAAAAAGACTACTTAATAAAAAGAAATAATTTCTAATAAATAAAATTATGGAAAATGAAATTAAAGATATAATAAATAAATTTGAAATTATTTTTAAAAAAAAAAATAAAAGTCATCATGACCCCTATTTTAATAACATAGAAAAAAGAAATTTAAGCAAATGCATTGATAGTACATACGTTTCCTATGTTGGAAATTTTGTTAATAAGTTTGAAAAAGATATATCTAATTTTGTAGGATCAAAATACGCTGTTGCAACATCATCTGGTACAGCAGCATTACACTTAGCTTTTAAATATTATAATTTAAATTTAAATCATGAAGTGTTGGTTCCTTCTTTAACATATGTTGCTTCAATAAATGCTCTAAGATATTTAGGTTCATCACCAAATTTCGTTGATGTTGATAAAGACAATCTTGGAATTTGTCCCATAAAGCTTGATGAGTATTTAAAGAAATCTACTAAAAGAATTCATGGAAGGTTGTTTAACAAGAAAACTAATAGAGAAATTAAGGCATTGTTGGCAGTCCATCTCTATGGATTTCCCTGCAAAATCGATCTGATAAGAAGAATTTGTAGAAAATATAATATAATATTAATCGAGGATGCAGCAGAGTCTCTGGGTTCATTTTATAAGTCTAGGCATACAGGTACTTTTGGGCAAATAGGTATCCTCAGTTTTAATGGAAATAAAACTCTTACTTGTGGCGGAGGGGGCATGATAATTACAAATTCAAAAAAAATTGCTGAAAAACTTAAACATCTTTCAACACATGCAAAAGTAGCCAATCGACCAGACCATTATCACGATGAAATTGGTTATAATTATAGGATGACTAATATATCAGCTGCAGTAGGCTGTGGTCAATTAAGTAAGATTAATAAAATATTAAAATCAAAAAGACAAAACTTTAACTGGTATAAAAAAAATTTAAGGGATTTCAAAAGTATAAAAATACTAAAACAACCTGAACACTCCAAATCAAATTATTGGTTAATACTTGGTAAATTTAAAAGTAAAAATCAGAAAAATTTTTTGTTTAACTCTCTAAGAAAAAGAGGCTTCGGAGTAAGATTGTGTTGGAGACCTCTTCACACTTTGGAAATTTTTAAAAATTTTCCCAAGGATAACTTAAAAAATACGAATCAAATTTATAATCATGTAATAAGCTTTCCAAGTAGTAGTTTAATTAATTTATGAAACAAAAAATATTAATTTATTCATCAAGTAGAGCAGATATAGATAGATATATACCAATTATAAAAAAAATTTTAAAAGAAAATTTATTTCAACCAATAATTTTTTTTTCTTCTTTTCATAAAAAAAAAAATTTCGGTAATTATAAATTTGAAATTAAAAAACTTAAAATTAGATTTATTGAAAATAATCTTAGATCTAGATTAAATGACAATTATTCTTCAATAATAAACCATTATTGTGCAGATGTAAAAAAATTTAATCAAGCTCTTAGATCACTTAAACCAAAAATTATTATTATTCTGGGTGATAGATGGGAAACGATTTCTGCAGCTGTCCCCTCAATAATTCAAAATATACCTATAATTCATTTATATGGTGGAGCAATAACTGAGGGGGCAATTGATGAAAAAATAAGACATGCAGTTACAAAATTTTCAAATGCTCACCTAGTTTTACACAAAAAATACCAAAAAAGAATAATTCAATTAGGTGAGGAAAAGTGGAGAACCAAAGTTATAGGCTTAGATTTCTTAAATGAGTTAAAACATCAGAAAATAATGAGTAGAAAAAAATTATACCAAAAAATTAAATTATCACCATACAAAAAGACATTTTTTGCAACCTTTCACCCAGTCACGCTTGAGTATAAAAAACTATCTTCTCACATAAAAAATTTCTTAGAAGCAATTCAAAAAAGTGATTATCAATGTATATTTACTTATCCGAATTCTGATGTTGGATATAAATTAATTGTAAATAGAATAAATAAATTTATCCTAAAAAAAAAGAATAAATACGTATTTTTAAAAAAACTTAATCTATCTGATTATGCGAGTACATTAAAGCAATGTGATGCAGTTATTGGTAACTCTTCAATGGGAATTGTAGATGCTGCCATTTTTAAGAAACCGGTTATCAATATTGGAAACAGACAAAAAGGAAAAATTTATTCTAATAACATAGTTCATTCAAAAAATACGAAAAATAGTATTTTGAAATCAATTAAATACATAGAGACTAAAAAATTTAAAAAAAACCTTAAAATTTCAGAAAATCCTTATAAACCACAAAAATATAATTTGAGTAAATTTTTGAATTCATTATTAGTTTCAAAAAAAAATGATATTTATAAAAAAAAATTTGTAGATTTATTTAACTAATGAATTTAATTAAATATAAAAAAAATATTTGTGAGAGTAATATTAAAATTAGAAAAGCTCTTATTTTACTAAATATAATTCAAATAAAGTGCCTCATTGTACTAGATAGAAATAAGAAATTGATAGGAACTTTAACTGATGGAGATATTCGTAGATCTTTAGTTGATGGTGCAAAGTTTAATGAAGGTATTTTTAATTATGTTAATAAAAAACCCACGGCAATAAATAAAAAAGACTATGTAAGAAACAAGAATTTAAAAAATTTTGAAATTTCCAAAGATATATTATTGATACCACTAATAGATAAAAAAAAAAAACTAGTTGGAATTATTAAAAATAATAAATTTGAGCAACTTAAGGGATTATCTTCAAATTTGAATATAAACGTTGTGATTATGGCAGGAGGTCTTGGAACAAGATTAAGACCTTTTTCATCAATAATTCCAAAACCTCTTATCCCCTTGAAGGGAAAACCAATTATTGAGCATATTATGGATAGGTTTGCAAAGAACAAATTTAAAAAATTTTTTGTTAGCATTAATAATAGCCAAAAAATAATTAAAGCTTTTTTTAAGACTCATAAAAATAATTACGAAATAAGTTTTATTAATGAAAAAAAGGCTCTAGGTACCGCGGGCTCATTAAGTTTACTAAATAAAATTTCAAAAGATTTTTTTGTAATTAATTGTGATAATATAATTGATTGTAATTACCAATCTATTTTAGAATATCATCAATTAAATAAAAATGATCTCACTGTTGTAGTTGCTAAAAAGAAAATAGATATACCATATGGCGTATTTGAGATTAATAAAAATAAGAAAATTCAAATCATTGAGAAACCATCTAACGAGATTCTAATAAACACTGGAATGTATATTTTTTCAAAAAAAATTCTTAGATTTGTAAAAAAAAATAGAAAAATTAATATGGATGAATTAATAAGAATATTAATTAATAAAAAGTGTAAAATTGATTTATTTCCTGTTGAAAATACAGAGTGGCATGATTTCGGGCAATTAAGTAATTTTTTTGAAAATAAAAGAAATTTTTTTAAGTTCACTGGTGAGTAAAAATTTTTTAGGAATAATACCTGCTAGAATGGGTAGTACAAGGCTACCCAATAAAAATAACTTAAAAATAGGTAAAACTTCTTTAGCTGAAATTGCCATGTTATCAGCTTTAAAAAGCAAGATGTTAAACAAAATAGTACTATCCTCCAATGATAAAAGTGTTCTCAAAACAGCAAGTAAATTTAGTGAAATAAAATGTATTAAAAGACCAAATAATTTAGCAAACTCAAAATCAAAATTGACAGACGTTTGCAAACATGTAATCAGAAATGTGAATAAAAATTTTGACTATTGTGTCTTGCTGCAAGTTACATCTCCACTTAGAACATATAAACATATAGATGAAGCTATTAAAAAATTATTAAAAAGTAGAGCAACTAGTTTAATTTCTGTCTCATTGACTGACAATAACAATAAAAATTACTATTACATTAAAAATAAGCGTATATATAGATTACACGATAATGAAAAAATTAAATCAAAAAAATTTCAGTTTAATGGTGCTATATTTATTGTGAAAATAGATCACCTTAAAAAAAAAAATTCGTTTTTTATTAATGGTAAAACATTGCCTTTTATAATGTCTAAAAAAGTATCAATTGACATTGATTATCTATACGATTTAAACAAAGCAAGGATTTTAAAATAATGAAAAAAACGATTGTATTTTTTGGCTTTCAAAAAAAACAAATCTTGTATTTAAAAAAACAATTCAATCATAAAGTTAATTTTCTAACTCATAATAGTTTAAAAGGTAAAAATAAAATTAAAATTGATGCTGTGGTTGGTATTACAAGAAAAGGACTCTTAAATTTTTTAAAAGATATGCTGTTAAAGAAAAAAATTTATCCAAAATGGATACATCTGCCAGGTGCTGGTGTTGAAGAATATACAATTTTTAAAGACTTAAAAATAAATTTTTCTAATGGGAAAATAATCCAAGGTGTTCAAGTTTCTGAACATGCAATTGCTCTTTTATTGTCTTTAACGAGGAACCTAGCTCCGATTCTAAAAAAAGGTATTAATGTAAAATTTTCCAGAAGGCCTATAGAGATTAAGGGGAAGAAAGCATTAATCTATGGTTATGGTGGCATCGGTCAGCTTTTGGCGGAAAAACTAAACTCTTTTGGATTGGAAGTTAGTGCGGTAAATGGAAATTATGTTCCTATTGATAGCAATATATCTGATCTTTACTTAGAGAGTGATTTACTCAAAGCAATTCGAAAGAAAGATTTTTTGTTTATTACTTCTCCATTAACTGAAGAAAACTTTAAAGTTTTTGATTTTAAAAAACTTAGATTATTAAATAGAGAAGGTATAGTTATCAACGTGTCAAGAGGAAAGCTTTTATGTTTAAACTCTCTGTATAGATGTATAAAAGAAAAAAAATTATTTGGAGCTGGGTTAGACGTTTCCAATCCAGAACCTTTACCTAAAAATCATAAATTATTTAAACTTGAAAATTTTGTATATTCTCCACATATAGCTGGAATTTCAGATAATTTTTCTAAAAGAAATATTGAATTAATTACAAAAAATATAGACAGATTTATAAATCGTAAAAATTTAATAAATAATATAAATCTTAAATTAGGTTATTAATATTTTATGCATTTTGCTCATAAAAAAAATATAGAATTTTATGAAAAGCTTTACAAAAAGGGGCAAAATCATGAATATCCAAATCTAGATTTAGTGAGAATTCATCATACTCATCTAAAAAAAAATCTTGGAAAAATTTTAGATTATGGAGCAGGAAGTGGTGAAAATAGTAAATTTTTAGCTTTAAATGGACACAAGGTATATTCTTTAGATAGCTCCAAAAGTGCTTGTAAAATTATAAAAAAAAAGAATCTAAGATTAAAAAATAAACAAAAAATTAAAATCATAAATATTATGAATTTTAAAAAACTTCCTTTCAAAGATAATTTCTTTGAAAATATAGTTTGCTTAAGCGTGCTATCATTAATAGGTGGTAAATCTAATATAAAAAGTTTATTAAATGAATTTATTAGAGTTTGCAGGCCAGGAGGTTTAATCTTATTAGATATTAATGGAACTAAGGGTGATTTTGCAAAAGATAGAACTAAAAAAATCACTTGTTTAAAATCTAAAAAACATTTTTTAAGTCTAATAAATAATAAATTATTAAAAAAAATATTTATTGGAGAAATATATAAAAATTATTCAAATATTTCTGATCATGAATATATAATACTTTTAAAAAAGTTATAACTCTTTACTTACTTTTTGATTATTTTTACCAGGTTGATATGATTTAAAATTATTTTTAAAAAAAATTTTTAATTTTTTTAAATCATTTATTTTTAGAAAATTCTTATTAATTTTGTTTTTATTAATAAGCATTGGTAAGATTAAAATTTCTTTATCATGTAGAACATTGATTATTTTTTCACTCTTTTCTCTAAAAATTTCAAAATTTTTTTGACCATGATTTTTCTGGTTTTTCAGTTCAATTTGAAGAATATTTTTTGATGAATTGTTAATTTTCTTTTTAAATTTATATCTTATTTTTTTTATACTAAGAATTTTTTTAATAATTTTGTAAATATGAGTTTCTTTTTCAAAAATATGGTCATTTGGAATAGTTATCGACCCATTACTTTGTTTTAGCATTGATTTTAGACATAAATTGCAAGCTTCATTATGATTGATAAAAAATCTTCTTATATTTTTTGGAACCCCAAAAGGTAATTTTTGATCAATTCTTTTTAATGCAAATTCTAAAATACTCCCTTTACTAAATGCAACATTTGCAAACCTTGTAGAAGATACATGGATTTTAGGAAATTTATCTTTAAATTTTTTAAGATTGTTTTCCATTATTTTTTTTGAAATTCCTAAAATACTTTTTGGATTACAAGATTTATCTGTTGATATAGAAAAAAATTTTTTTAAAAAAAAAGCTTTTGAGGGAAGGAAATCATATGAATTTGTGCCGATCATATATCTTATACTTTCTATATTTTCTTCAGATCGTACATGCTTTACTGCTGCAAAATTAAAGTAATGTGAAATCTTTTTGGTTTTTAAAATTTCATCAATATTTGAAGAAGTAATATCTAGTACAATGTAATCAACTTTATTTTTTAACTTGGGAAAAAATAGATTTATATCTCTATTTAAATCAGTTAAAGAATTTTCATCTTTATCAATTAATATTAATCTTTTAAAATTAAAATTAAAAATCTTTTTTGTGAATTCGTTGCCTATAGAACCTGCTGCTCCAAGAATTAAAATATTTGACTTTTTTAAATCTTTTCTAATTTCATCTACTTCTTTTTGCGATAATGAGAAACGGTTAGAGTTAAATATTTTATTCTCGATTTTTTTTAAATTATTCATCTGTTACATTTGACACTAAAGGATTTCTTTCCCAGTTATAATTTTTTTTTTTAATCTTCCAATTCCTACCATAAATAGCTATAAAGTATTTTTTATAATCAACAGGGATATTTAAAGAAACACCATAAAAAATAATTTTTTTAAGGTTTTTGAAAAATCTAATATCTGTTTTAAAACCACTTTCTACAAAAAAATAATTTTTTAAAATTAGTAATTTTCTAATTTTTAGAAAAAAACTTCTCATAAAAAAAAATATATTTATAAACTTATTAAATCTCCCTTTATAATTTCCTGAAATAGATAAAACATAAATTAATCTACAAAATAAATTTTTAATAGCATAATGTCTTTGGAAAGCATATTTTTTATCTTTTGTTATTTCATATAAATTAATATCCACTTCTCTACCACCAGATCTTACAAATGTAATTAATCCATCATTTTTAAAAAATTTTTTTTTCAATTTGAAACCTTTTTTAATAAAACTATCTTTAAGATTATATTTAATATCTTTTTTCCAAACACCAATATCTATATCGTGATCCCATTCAATTAAAGATTTATCTCTGATTATTCCTAAAAGCGTTCCATGACACACCCAATATTTTATTTTAGTTTTGTTTAATATAAATATTGAATCTATTAGGTTTTTATCTGTTTTTAGAAATTGCCTAGACATATAAAATAGTTTATACCACTCTTGTTCAAAATTTGTATTTTATTATTATCAAAAAATTACATACGTGCAAAAAAACTTTAAAAGATTTTACTTAAAAAAAAAAATTTTAATTACTGGTCACACTGGTTTTAAAGGAAGTTGGATGACAGCTGTTTTATTAAAAAATAAGGCAAAAATAGTTGGTATATCAAAAGATATACCTTCAAAACCGAGTTTATATAAAACATTGAATTTAAATAAAAAGATTAAAGATTATAGGTTTGATTTATCTAACTTTAAAAAATTTAATAAAATTTTAAATATTGAAAAACCAGATATTATTTTTCATTTAGCAGCCCAAGCTATTGTGAGTAAGTCTTACCAAGATCCTAGGACAACATGGAATTCAAATTTGCTCTCTACTTTAAATTTATTAGAGATTTTGAGAAAACAAAAAAATAAATGTTTAGTAGTTATTATTACTAGTGATAAGTGTTATTTAAACATTGAAAAAAAAACAGGCTACAAAGAGAGTGACCAACTTGGAGGAAGTGATCATTATAGTGCATCTAAAGCATCAACCGAAATATTATTTAATTCATACTATAAGTCCAATTTATCTAAAAAGTCCAATTTGAAAATTGTTACCTGTCGAGCTGGTAATGTGATTGGAGGCGGAGACTGGGGTGTCGATAGACTGATTCCAGATTGTGTTATCAAGTGGTCAAAAAATGAAATTATAAAAATAAGAAATCCTTACTCAACAAGACCTTGGCAACATGTTTTGGAAGCAATTTATGGTTATTTATCCTTGGGAATGAAATTGAAAGAAAACAAAAAATTAAATGGTCTTTCTTTCAATTTTGGTCCAAGTGTAAGAAGATCCAAACCAGTTAAAAATATTTTGAGTGAATTTAAAAAAAATTGGAAAAAAATAAGGTGGAAATACGAAAAAACTTTTTCTTTTAGGGAGACTTCATCTTTAAGGCTCAATAGTAATTTAGCCAAAAAACTTTTAAATTGGAGGTGCATCCTTAGCTTTTCTGAAATGATAAATTTGGTGAGTAATTGGTATCTTGCATATTATACAAAGAAAGTAGACCTTAACGATTTAACAAATAAACAAATAAATCAATTCGAAAAAAAATTTTTTAAGAAATTAAATTCGTATAAAAAGTAACCGATTTTTTTGGTAATCTAAGTTTTTTTAATTATTTCTTAACTTACCTAAATCTTTTTAGCCCAAGAATAAAAGATTTTTAAACCATCTTTGATTTTAATAAATTTTTTTTTCTTTATAAATTTTTGTATAGACTTATCAGCATATATTCCATGTTGATCGCCGGGTGTATTTTTTTTTATTATAATTTTACTTTTTTTATAGTGTAATTTTTGAAGAATTTTCAAAACTGTAGAAACTTTTGTTTTTTGCCCAGTTCCTAAATTAATAATTTTGTTTAACATTTTTCTATTTTTTAGAGCTTCAATCCAAATATCCACTACATCATCTATGTAGATTAAATCTCTAAATCTATTAATACTGCCTTTAACAACTATTTTATTTTTTTTAATAAGACTAGCTAAATAGATGCTTACCATTCCTTGTTTTTCATTAAATAAATCTTGGCCAGGCCCATAAACATTAAACATTCGAAAAAGAATATAATTAAAATTTTTTGAATTTTTTAATATGTAATCCTCTGAAAGTTTTTTATGTAACCCGTAATAAGAAAGTGGATTACAATTGTCCTTTATATCAGCTTTAATTGAACCATCTCCGTAAACTGACATAGAACTTGCATAAAAAAAATTTTTAATAGAGTTCTTCTTTGCATAGTTTATTAAATTGTCAGTAGTTATAAAATTTCTTCTCAAATCGTTAAAAGGATCCTCAAAACTTTTTTCTCCTGAGGATTGTCCAGCTAAATGGAAAATATAATCAATTTTTTTGGGCAATCTGCATATTTTTTCTTTTTTAGAGAGATCAATTTTTACAAATTTTATTCCTTTAACAATATTTTTTTTCGATCCAGAGTAAAAATCATCACATCCAATAACAGAATATTTTCTTTTAATAAGTTCTGTACATATTTTGCTTCCTATAAAACCAGCTGCACCAGTGACTAAAATTTTTGTTTTTTTCAATTTACCTATAATATTTTTCTTTTAACAATTTCTTCATAATTTTTTCTGCTTTTTTTACGTCGCTTTTTTCATCTATTGCAACAGAACTTGAATTTAGTCTTACCATTTTAATTTTAATATTATCTTCAAAAAACCTTAAAATTTCAATATCTTCAATTTTTTCTAATTTTCCTTTTTGATTTTTTGAATTAAACTTTTTCAACTCATTTTTATTAAAGGCATAAATACAAACCTGTTTAAGATATTCTTTTTTTTTTAATTTTTTTTTTGAACCTGGGATAGCTAATCTTGAAATATAAATTAATTCATTTTTTTCATTGACTACTACTTTTGGTAAATTAAGGCTAAAAGGATTTTCAAACTTGTGAACTTTATCATAGCCACAGATGACATGATTTGGAAATTTAATTTTTGATTCTATTATCTTTTTTATGTCACTCGGTCTAATTGTTGGTTCATCACCTTGCACATTAATATAAATGCTTGATCTTATCTTCTTAGATGCCTCCGCTACTCTATCTGTACCTGTAAGACATCTTTTTGAAGTCATTATAAAATTAAAACCATTTTCACTCACTTTTTTTGCAATTCTATTATCATCAGTAGCAATAAATAATTTATTTTTTTTTACTACTTTTGAGCAGATATCAGCCACTCTAAGAATCATCTCTCTACCTAACAATTTTACTAATGGTTTTCCCTTGTATCTGCTTGAGCCATATCTAGCTGGAATAATTATACTTACATCCATTTTTAAATTTTATTTAAATCTATCTTTCTTATATTTAATTTTGTTTTAGTTAGTGAGTAAAAATTGAAATTTTTACTAGAATATTTTTTCTTTAATGACTCTATCATTTCAAAACTTTCATCTTGATTTGGCTCATCCATAGAATAACCATCAAATCCTGCTAAATATATTTTTTTTATATTTTTAGAAATCAAAAAGCTTACTGCGTAAACTAAAGCTAAAGGTTTTTTAAGTGATACATAATCACTTTGAACAGATATTTTGTTTTTAATTTGAATACCAAAATTGATTAAAGAATTTTTCTTAAATGAACTCTGTAAATTTTTTGATAAACATGAATAAGGTGCCAATAGGTCATTACGACATTTTTTGAAATAATTTAAATTTGAAAGTATCTTTATAGGATGACAAAAAGCTCTAATATCTATTAAATTATCACTGATTGTTTTCGTGTTATTGAGGCAAATAACTAATAATTTGGAATTTTTAATTTTTTTACTCAATCTATATTTTATCTTTTTTAGTGATTTACCAGGTCCAAGAATTAAAGCTTGCGAAAAGGATTTGTCTTTAAATTTATAGTTTTGATTTTTAAATTTAAGTTTTTTACTAAAATCATAGATATTAAAAGCCGAAAGTAAAGTGAAAGGATTAAAACTTTTTGCAGATTTATTTTTTAAATATTTAATTGCATGCATATAATCAAATTTCTGATATCTTGGATCTGAAAGCATAGTCTGAATATAAGTAGGATGAATTTTATATTTACCTGATAAATGATAATACTCATTAGTTCCCCATTTATATTTTCTTTTTAACTTTAAAAAAATTGTTAAGAGATTTTTAATTGCTTTATCTTTTTTATGACTTTTATCTTCAAAAAATTGTAATAGATCTTCTGTTTTTGTATTTCCAGGTCCTCTCCCCATACCAGTAACTGTACTATCAAGCCAATTTAAACCATTTTTATTTGCAAATAGAGTATTTTTTAAAGCAAGTGATTGATTGTCATGTGCATGTATACCCATTTCATATGGCCAATTTTTTTTAAACTTATTGATTAAAAATTTAATTTGTTTTTTTTTTTAGGGAACCCAAACTGTCAGCGATATATAAACATTTAAAATATTTTTTTGAAAAATTACAAATTTTAAAAATAGTTTTTGTATCAATTTCACTTATTTGCATTATGTTTATAAATAAATTTATATTTTTATTTTTCTTTAAAACTTTCAGATATTTCTCTATTTTGAATGCTTCATTGAAGTGACATGCAATTCTAATAAACCTTATATTTGTGTACTTTAAATTTTTTAAAATCTTTATTTTCTCTTTTTCATCTTTTTTGTTTGAAAAATTGATCAAATCTGAGGCATTAATCATTATTCCAAAGTTTACATTTTTAGGAAATTTAAAATTTTTAAAAAATTGTTTGTCACAACTAGCTGTTAATCCTTTTCTTTTATCAATAGGTAAAAATAAAAAACCTATTTCAACAAACTGTATACCTGTTTTGGAAATTTCATTTATGTAATTTTGGATATCTGTTTTTGAAAACTGCCAATTATTGTAATATCCACCATCTCTTAAGGTACAATCAAGTAAGTTTGTTTTCATTTAAATTTTTCTTTTTTTTTATTAAACTTTTTTGTCTAAATTCAATAAATCTAAAAATTTTTAATTATTAATTTAAACTGTTTATTATCATAATCAAAATTCATAATTTTTTTTTAAAGGTTTTAGTTTTTTTATTCCAAGTTTTTTGCTCTGTTTTTACTACAAAATTGAAAACTCTATTAATTTCTTTGATATTTAATTTGCTAAAACAAGTCCAAAATAATCCTTTTATTTTTAATTTTGAAAAAGATCCAAATCTGTATGAAAACATTGGATTTTTTTTAGATTTAAACATAACAAAACCGACTCTAGCACCTTTTGCTAACAATTCATTAGCTAATGTTGAGTAGGTAGAAAAGATAAATTTATAATTTAATAATAATTCATAGCTAGTCTTTTTTCTTTCTAAAATAAATTTTGATTTATTTTTTAAAATTTTGTTATAAAAATTTTTTTCTTTGACAAATAATTCTGGATTTGTTCGATATCTTGGGAGTATATTAAATTTAATATTATTTTTTTTTGCTAACTCATTTAAATAATATGCAACAATATCTTCATTTTCACATTTATCTTTTATTCTGTCACTATAATTTGAGATAAAAACTATCTCTCTTTTTTGTTTTTTTGAATTAAGTTTCGTAAAATTATTTTCAAATGAACCTATCTCAAAAAAATTACCATTAATTCTTTTAGAATAAAATTTCTTAACAGCATTATTATATAGAAGGATATAGTCTACAAAAAATTTTTTTTTACTATTTTTTGGAAAATAATAATCACTATTAATAATAATATCTTCAGTAATACCTCTTTGACCTTTTTGAAGCATCAATGTTTTAATTCCAGTTTTTTTACTAAGCTTATAAAAAATTGAATGATAATCAAAAGCTGTTAATATTAATTTTGGTGATACATGTTTTATAAACTCAGCGCAATACTCAACTGGAGAAAATTTTAATTTAGAAAAACATTTTAATAATATTGGAAAATAAATTTCTTCTCCTCTTCTGTAAAGGATTGTAATATCTTTCTTATTAATATACTTTAAAAACGGATTGTAATCTCCATCCACTAATACAAATTTATTTTTTTTTGGTAATTTAATTGTCCATCTTGCTTTAAAAATATATTTAGTTAAAGTACTTAATTTCATATTTCTTTAGTTAAGAAATAATTCAAAAAATTTAGCCCAGTTATTCCACTTTTTTCAGGATGAAACTGAAAACCAAGAAAATTTTCTTTTTTAATACAAGATGTAATATTCAAAGTTCCATAATCATAATAACTTAAACAATCTTTGTCATTCTTAACCTCACAGCAATAAGAGTGAATGAAATAAAATTTTTTTAACAACATATTTTTTAATTCATTACTAATATTTGAATCTTTAATTTTATTAGGTAGCCAATTAATATTAGGAATTTTAAATTTGTGACTTAAATTTTCTTTGTTTATTATTTTTACCTCACCCTCAATAAGATTAAGACCCTTATGTTCACCAAATTCAAATCCTTTTGTCATCATAACTTGCATCAGACTTTCTATGACGATTAAGGATATTTTCTAGTTCTTTTTCTCTACTATCCCAATCAAATGATTTTTTTCTTTCAGATAATTTGCAAGCTAAACAAATACCGTCTGCATCAAAATCTATAAATGAATTTTCTTTAGTATCTTTTAAATTATGTTGCGCTGATGTCATAAATCTTTGAGTAGACTCTACGCATTTTTTACAAAATCGTACTTTATTTTCTCTCATTTACTTTAGTAAATTTATTTAATTCATTTATTACTTTTTTCCAAAATAATAAATTGTTCTTTTTATTATCAGATATGTAGTTTTTAAAAAATGCATTATATTTTTTTTCATTTATTTTTAAATATTCGTTTTTATTTATATTGATATCTTTGTCAATATTAATCGCAGTAGTTCCAAATTCTTTTGCAAACAATTTTATTCTTAATACAAGCTTAGGAAAATTTTTAATCATTTCGTCTGTATAAATAAAAATAACAGGTTTTTTTAAAATACTAACAAAATTTACAGCAACAGAGGCATGGGCGATGACTAATTTAGAATTAGTCAAGGCCGAATAACTACTATAAAAAACTTTTTTTTTTGTCTGAAATCTAGAATTATTAAATGGAGCTCTTGGGTGGATAGCAATTATTGTTTTTAATTTAAAGTTTTTCTCTAATTTATCAAAAAACCTCTTTAATGAAAAAAAATATTTTTTTTTAGTTACCACAGTTCTTTTGACATGAGTTTTAAAATCTGGGTGGTTTTCTAAATATTGATCTAAAAAAGTAACTTTATTTTGTTTTTTTTTATTAGATGGACTTCTTAAAAAAATGTCATAATCCATAGTATGGATACTAATTTTTTTTAAATGATTTTTTGAATATGATAACTTCTTTCCCGCATAAAATAAAATTGATTTTTTATAGTAAAATCTACTAAATAATTTATTTAAGTTATTAATAATCATTCTATTTATTTTATGTAGTTTATTATTTTCCTTAAAAAAATTTCTAAAGTCATCAAAAGACTCAGTAATAAATTTTTTTTGTGGCTGAGGGAAATTATTTATTCTGAACTCTAATCTTATATTTTTTCTTGAAAGTTTGATATTTGCGTAAATTTTTAATAGACTATATGCTGAAAAGTCCGCATAATAATAACCTTCAATGTTTGTTAATATTTTACTTAATTGTCTGATATTTGAGATGTTAAAAATTTTAACATTTTTTAAATTTTTTTTTACTTTTTTCTTTTTAGTATCGTACTTAAAAGTTGAAAAAGCTAAATTACAGTAAATTACATGCCAATTTTCTTTACTGAAAATATCTAATCCAAATCTATAATAATTTCTTTTTTCTAGTGGCTGAGAAGCAAAAATTATAATTTTTTTCAATTTTTTATATTTAGACTAAGGTTTTACTTTAATTATGTGTATTAACATCTATAAAATAAAAAACAAAAACATTTATTTAAAAAAAATATATTTTGATGAAAGTTGTCATACTTGCTGGTGGCTACGGAACCAGATTATCAGAATACACAAAATTGATACCCAAGCCAATGGTAAAGGTTGGGGGTAAACCTATAATTTTGAGAATTATTAATTTGTATAAAAAATATGGTTTTAAAGAATTCTATATAGCGCTTGGTTACAAGGGTAATTATATAAAAAAATTCTTTAAAAATAGGTTTAAGCATTTAAATATTAAATTAATTGACACTGGAATTAACACAATGACAGGAGGAAGGCTAAGAAGGTTGAAAAAATTTTTAGACAAGGAGACATTCCTTATGACTTATGGGGATGGATTGTCAGATATAAATTTAAAAAAATTAGTTAGTTTTCATCAAAGAAACAAATCCATAATGACATTAACTGCAGTAAGGCCACCAGCAAGATTTGGATCTATAAAAATTAAGAATAATTTTGTATATTATTTTAAGGAAAAATCCTCTGTTGACGAAGGATGGATCAACGGTGGTTTTTTTGTATTTGAGCCTGAGATTTTTACTTATTTAAAAAATGATAAAACGTATTTGGAGAGAGACCCTTTTGAAAAATTAGCTAAGAAAAAAAATATTAAAGCATATAAACACGCAGGCTTCTGGCAATGTATGGACACCAAAAGAGATAAAGACCTTCTAGATAAAATCATCAAAAATAAAAAAATATAAAATTTAAATTGAATAGAAAAATTTTAATAGTAGGTGGCACAGGTTTCATCGGTCAAAGATTAGTTGAAAGATGTCTATTAGCAAAATTTAATATTACAACTATATCAAAAACAAAAAGAAAAAATAAACGTAAGTCAATTCATCAAATTTATTGCGACATTTCAAAAAAGTATCACTTACATAAAGCTTTGAATAATAAAAAATTTGATTATGTTGTTAATCTTGCTGGGTATGTAGATCACTCTAAAAAAATTAAAACTATTAAATCTCACTATAATGGTTGTAAAAATTTAGCGGAGTATTTTAAATTAAAAAATATAAAAAAATTTATTCAAATTGGAAGCAGTGTTGAATATGGTAAAGTAGAGTCTCCACAGACTGAAAATAAAAAAGTTAAACAAAAAATTTTAAAGTCAAATTATGGGTTAGCTAAATTAAAAGCTACAGATTATCTCTTAAATTTAAATAAAAAAACTCTTTTCCCTTTTACAGTATTGAGGTTTTTTTTAGTTTATGGTCCTGGGCAGGCTGAAAATAGATTAATTCCTTATGTAATTAAAAATTGCTTGAGTAGTAATATTTTTGAAGTTTCATCAGGTGTTCAATTAAGAGACTTTTTATTTATTGATGATGCTGTTGAAGCTATAATTAAAACTTTGAATAATAAAAAATCAAACGGAGAGATAATAAATATATGTTCTGGTCGACCTATACAAATAAAAAAAGTGATAACATATATTACTAATTTTATTAAAAAAGGAAAACCGATCTATGGAAAAATAAAACTAAGAAGAGATGAGCCGTTAAAACTTTACTCAAATCATAAAAAAGCAACACAAGTTTTAAGATGGAGACCTAGAATTAAATTATTTGAAGGTTTAAAAAAAACTATAAGATTTTACAAAAAAAATTTTAAAATTTAATAATTAGTCATCTAAACTTTTTGATGTTTTGTTTTGAGAGTTTTTTTTATCTAAAAAGTAATTTTCATATTGATATCCAAATTTTTTGTTAAGGTACGTATAATACAATGTTCTTCTATCAAATTTTGAATTATTTGTTTTGGATTTATGAGGGCATATATTACTAAAGAAAACCATATCTCCTTTTTGAAGTAAAATTTTCTCAAATATATTTTCTCTTACCGCTTCCATGTTTAGTTCTGGAGTTCCATTTTTTTTTGTGTAATGAATTAATTTATCAAAATCGTTTGAGGTATATCTATTAGCTATTTCAATTGTACCATTTTCATTTGTACAACCATCTAGTGCTGTCAAAACATTGATAAATATATCTCCATACTCATACCAACCTTTTTTAGTTTTATTATTAGAGTCTCTAAATTCAAAAATGCCATCAAAGTGTGGAAAAAAACCCTTTCCACCAGGCGGTTTAGCGTTAAACTTATCTTTGAAGATTAAATAATTGTCATTAAATATATCATGAAGATTATCTATAATAATTTTGTTGAGTTTTTTTAAATTTTCACCCTTATTATATAATCTTTCAATTCTCCTAAGTTTATCATTTTCATCATAATAGAAGTCTGCATCTTTTATCATATCTATTTCAGATAATATTTTATTTACAAAATCAGTAGTAATAACATTTTTGATCACAAAATAACCTTTTTCTTTAAAAATATTTTTGAAATTTTTATTCATTTTTCAAATATATAATTAAATGTTTTTTTGAAACTATCTCCAAGATTTTTTGGATTATTTTCTTTTTTGATGAATTTAAAATTATGATTTTGCATAAAGCTTAATATAGAGTTTTTTTGGTTTTCAAAATTTTCATTGATTTCAATTAGAACACTTTTAATTTTCTTAGAAAAAAATAATTTATTTCCACCCCTAAGAATTAAATGTTCAATTCCATCAACGTCAATTTTAATATAATCTGGTACCATAAGTATTTTTTCATCTATCATACTGTCAAGAGTTGTACCAAATATCTTGTATTTTTGTTTACTTGTGAATTCTTTCCCCTCATAATTGAAATTTTCACCAAAAGTGTTCAACGATGATCCTTCAATAAATTCAGGTTCATTCATATTTAAAAAAACATTTTTCTTATCTGTTAAAGCAATCTGATTAACATTTATTATTTCTGAAAAATTATTAATACTAATATTCCTTGTTAAAATTCTAATATTGCTAGAAGAGGGTTCAAATGCAATAATTTTAATTTTTTTATTAAATTTTAATGCAGCATATATTGAGTATAGTCCAATATTTGCACCAACGTCCCAAAAGATAAATTCATTATTATTTTCAAAATTATTGATCCATTCAATTGTTTCGGGTTCTTTTGTTAGAAAAGTTCTTACTCGCCATTCAACTAAATAATTTGGTGTAAAAAATTCTATCTTTTTTTCATTATCAATTTTAAATTTTTTATATGATTTTAATTGAAGAAAATGAAGTAACCACCCCGTAAAATTTCTCTTAACTAATAAAAAAAAAATTTGATTGAAAAAATAAATAATTTTGTAAATAAAAAAAGAAAATATTTTTAACATGTTATCTATAATTGAGTAATAATTATTTATATCTTATATGATAATAATTGATATTTAAAGTTGTTAATAAAATTTTAAGTATATATAAATTGAATTTAAATATTTAAGATATTCTTAAAAAATTTTAAATTGGAAACCAAAATTAAGTTTATCTGACGGGCTAAATAGGACAATTAAGTGTTATGAAAAAAAACTTTAAGGTATCAATTATTGTAAATTGTTACAATGGAGAAAAATATTTATCTCGATGTTTGCAAAGTATAATTAATCAAACAGAAAAGAATTGGGAGGTAATTTTTTTTGATAATCAATCTAATGATAGCTCTAAAAAAATTTTTGAAGAATTTAAAGATGACAGATTTAAATATTTCTTTTCTTCAGAATTTATTAAACTTTATAAAGCAAGAAATGAGGCATTAAAAAAAGCAACTGGTAAATTTATAGCATTTTTAGATTGTGATGATTGGTGGAGACCAAACCATCTTGAAAATGCAAAAGATTTTTTTGAAAATGAAAGATATAAATTATATTTTTCTAATGCTTTCAATTATTTAGAAAAAAAAAAAAAATTTATTCTTCATAGAAAAAATCTTCCTAAAGATAATATCTTTAAAGATTTAATTAATGATTATTCTGTTAAGATAAGTTGTCTTATTATAAGAGCTGACATTATAAAAAAAAAGTGTGGTGATACAGGTCCATTTAATGAAAATTTTAATATAATAGGAGACTATGAACTTGTAATGAAAATTGCCTCAAAATACCTGTGTTATTCTAGAAATACACCATCTGTTAATTGTTCATTTCATGGTGAAAATTATTCAATAAAAAATAGAGATGAATATGCAAAAGAATTTAATAAATGGTATCAAAAAATAGATTTTAATGAAGAACCATTTTCTTTTAACAAAGTACAAATAAATGATAATTTATTATATATTAATCTTTTTGAGGATATAACAACATTAAAAAGACCAAATCAATTATTAAAAATTTTTAAAATTAAAGATTTATATAAAAAAATGAAATTATTAATTATTTTTATTTTACCAGACTTATTAATTAAAAAATTATTAAACAAATATTAATTATGATTAAAAAAATTACTATCATACTAAACAAAGTAGTATTTTATTTAAATGCACATTTTATTGGATTTATAAAAATTATTTCTTTAAAACAAAAAAATATTGTTGAGATCAGATTAAAAAAACCATCTAACAGGGAAATTGATAATGATTATGATGAGGTATATTCTAGACTTTTTAATTTCTATAAGAAATTGAAGGAAAATGAGCCAAATACCCCAGAAATTGTTAAACCCTCTTCTTTGTGGCAAAATCATATTAGCAAAGATTATAAATTTCTCGATGAGTCTTACGAAACAAACAATTTAAAAAATTTTTCATATTTTTTAAATAATTTTGGAAATTGGAATAATTATCTTGGTATAGAGCATAATAATCTTTTACAAAGATATTCTAAAAATTTTCTATTAAGAAGTTTTCTTAAAAATGAAATCTTTTTGAAATATTTTAAAATATGGAAAGATTTTGGATATTCAAAAAATGATCTTAATAAAATTGCTACACCAGAATATGGAAATCAATTAGGAGCTTATCTTGATGGAAATTTTGTAACTATAGGTAGTTTCTTCAATCAAATTATTTCAAATATTTTATACCAACATATAAAAGACATAGAGAGACCTATTATTTGTGATTTAGGAGGAGGATATGGAAAGTTAGGATATTTTTTAACTAAAAATTTAAAAAATTCATGTTTTATTGATTTTGATATTCCTGAAGTTTTAGTGCTTGCAGCATATTATTTAATCAAAACTTACCCACAAAAAAAGTGTCTATTATTTGGGGAAAAAGAATTTCAAAAAAGTGATTTAGAAAATTTTGATTTAATTTTTATGCCACCAATTGAAATAGAAAAATTGGAAGAAAACTCTGTAGATTTATTTGTTAATAAAAATAGTCTTGGAGAAATGAAAAGTGAGACTGCCAAATTTTATATTGAAAAAATTAATTTTTGTTCAAAGATATTTTTCCATATGAACCATAATCGAATAAGAAATAATTTTGAAAATAATCAAAATAGTTTAGTTTCTTCAGAATATCCGATAAACATAAAAAAATTTGATCTTATATTTAATTACCCAGATTTATCTCATTTTATTTATACAGGACGTTATGACTCAAATAATGATATTTTTATGAATTTATTCAAAATGAAAACGAAAATTGATTAAATGAAAAAAAAAGGAGTTGTTGTTTTTTCTAATGATAGTTTTTACTATAAAAATAAATTTTTACATTATCAAAATAAAAATACTCAAACTATAATTGATATTTTAAATAGCAAATTTCAGGTATTTCTGATTTCAAGAGATAACAAAAAAAAAACAATTGGAAAAAGAAAAATCGAGAATTTAACGATGAGTAATATTTCATCATTAATAAAGAATATTAAAAGTGATCAAAATTTTAAATTTTTTTTTGTGTCTATTACACCTTTCAATTTTTTTTTTTACTTACTTTTGAAATTTTTTTTTGTACCCCAAAAAAAAATTTTTGTCTTTTTAAGAAGTGATGGTTTTAAAGAATATCAAGTAAAATTTTCAACTTTAGGTTATTTAATATATTATTTTATGTTTAAAATATTTAGTTATGGTTCTAGCTTTTTATCATGCTCTAATCATTTCCATCAAGTCAAAAAAACAAAAATTTTATTACCATCTGAACTTAATAACTTTTGGATTAAAAAAAATAAAAAAATCAAATTTAAAAAAATTATCAAGATTTTATATATAGGAAGATTTAGGAAAGAAAAAGGTTATCAAGAACTAATAAATTTATTCAAAAGTATGAATAAAAAAATTGAAAAATTTAATATTTATTTAACCTTAGTGGGTAATGATAAAAAACTTATATATAAAGAAAAAAATTTGAAAGTTCTTAAATATATAGATAATAATTTAAAATTAAGAAATCTTTACGACGACCATCAAATTTTTGTTTTACCATCATACACTGAAGGTTTTCCTCAAGTGATTTTAGAAAGTTTATCTCGAAAAAGACCAGTGATTGTTTTCAAAGAAATTAAATTTTTAGAAAAGTTTTATAAAGGCGGTTTGTTTATATCTAAAAGAAATGCAATTAGTTTTACAAACACCATAAAATATATTATAAAAAATTATAATAAAATACAAAGTAATATTAATAATATAAAGCTTATCTCAAAAAAAGATTATAAAAAAAATTTATTACAGTTAATAAGAAACTAACTTGAATTATATAAATAATAAAAATCAAATTATTTCAAATTTTTTAATATTTTTTACTCCTATATCATTTTTAGTGGGTAGAGTTTTTATAGAATTGTCATTATTTCTATTCACATTAATAGCCCTTTCTCAATTTAAAAAATGGAACAAATTTATTTTAGAAAAAAGTTTAATTCTAATTTTATTGTCTTTATTTTATCTCACAGTTTTAATAAGCACTATTAATAATCAAGAGATTTTGTCAAAAGTGACAGAGCAGAATTTAATTTTAAAGTCTTTTTTAAATTTTAGATTTATAATTTACATAATAAGTGTTTGGTTTGTCTTAAATGAGACAAAGATTAATAAAAATTATACAATACCTTTGGTATTTATATATATTTTTTTTCTACTTGATGGTTATGTTCAACTTCTCTTAGGGGAAAATTTATTAGGCTATTCTAATTCGGCTGGAAGAATTACTGGAATTTTTGATGATGAATATATTTTTGGTAGTTATATACAAAAAGTTTTACCGATAATTTTAATTTTAATATTTTTTTCTTTTGAGATAAATACATTAAAGCAGAAATTTTATCTTTTTATTATTTTATTGCTTAGTACAGTAATAATTTTATTATCAGGTGATAGGGCAGCCAATCTCCTTTTTTTATTATTTTTAATTTTGTGCACTATTTATATGCCTGAACTAAGAAAAATTTTTCTAATTAACTTTTTTATATCTGCTTTAGTTATTTTATGCATTATCTCATTAGGGATAGGTAAAAATATTCAATCATTAGATCAAAGGTATAATCCAAAGAGTGAATTTAATGCACATTCTCTCAAAAAAGAAAACTCATCTAATTTATTAAAATATATACCAAGGGACCATTTTGGACATTTCTTAGTTGTAAAAGAAATGGCTAAAGACAATTTGTATTTAGGCAAAGGTATAAAATCATTTAGATTAATGTGCAGAGGGAAATTAGGAAATTTTTATCCAGTTGAAGGTGGAGTTTGCTCAACTCATCCACACAATTATTATCTTCAATCAGTTTCTTCAGGTGGAGTGATTGGGTTATTTTTTCTATTATCAATATTCATATATGTTTCATTTAAAATGTTACTGTATTTTATTGATTTATTTAGAAAAAAATCACAGCATACTTTAGTAATTTTATCAACCATTTGTATTTTTGTTTATTTTTGGCCTTTGATACCAACTGGAAACTTTTTTAGTAATTGGATTTCAGGTTTTAATTGTTTTGCATTGGCCTTATTTTTATTTATAAATTCAAAATTTACCAATGGTAAAAATGAATGAATATAGTTTTACTATCTGCTCTTGTAATTTTAAATATTATCTTCTGTTTAAATTATAATTTAATAGCTAAAAAAATTAATATCTTTGATCACCCAGACAGACAACTAAAAATCCATAAAAAAAAGACACCTTTATTAGGAGGTATTTTTATTATCTCTAATATTTTAATTATAATTTTTTTTGACCAATTTATAGATGAAATTTTTAATTTTGAAAAAAAAGAGAAATATTCGCATTTTCTATATTCACTACATTTTTTTTTCTTATAGGACTTTATGATGACAAATTTAAAATTTCATTCAGTATAAGAATTATTTTAGGTGTCCTTTTAACTTTAATGGTTTTATTGATTAATCAAAATTTAAGAATTGAATATTTACAATTTTCATTTTATGAGCACGAAATTCTTTTAAGAAACTTTACTATTTTTTTTAGTTTGTTCTCTATTTTATCTTTTGTTCACGCAACAAATATGTTTGATGGAATAAATTCCCAATTATTAACTTTTTATATAATTCTAAATACATTTCTTTTTTATAATTCAAATTTTAATGAAATCTATTTATTTTTATATCCTACAATAATTACTCTATTTATTTTAAATTTTAACGGAAGAATATTTTTAGGAGATAGTGGATCTTACAGCTTAGGTGCCTTGTATAGTTTTTTTCTGATTTATGAGTATACAACTTTTCAAAATATTGTTTTTGCTGATATAATTTTAATTTTAGTTCTCATACCTGGTGTCGAATTGGTGAGACTATCAATTTATAGATTACTTAAAGGAAGAAATATATTTTCAGGAGATTTAGAGCATCTTCATCATCTGTTAATTAATAAATTTGGCCAATTAAAAACAAATTTTATAGTATCTCTAATGATTATTATTCCTATAAGTCTAATGACAATTGTTAAAACAAATTTACATTTTATTTTTTTAACAAGCTTATTATTTTATTTTATGATCATTTATTTTTTAAAGAAATAATTAAATGAAAATTTTGATTACCGGTGGAGCCGGATACATTGGTAGCACTGTAGCTAACTTGTTTTTAGAAAAAAAACACAAAGTGACAATTATTGATAATTTGTCTACGGGTAACAAAAAAAATATACCTAGAAAAAGCTCTTTTTATAATTGTGATATATCTGATAAAAAAAATGTTAAAAAAATCTTAAAAAAAAAATTTGATGTTGTGTTACACTTTGCTGCTTTTGCAAACAATGAAGAATCAATAAGTAATCCTAAAAAATATTTTTATAATAACTATGAAAAAAGTAAAATTTTTTTAAGATTATGTCTTGAGTCAAATATAAAAAATTTCTTATATTCATCTACAGCTGCTGTTTATGGTCAAAATAAAAAAAAAGTTTTTGAATATTTTAAAATAAATCCAATGTCGCCTTATGCAAAATCAAAGTATAAATTTGAAAAATATTTATATAAATATAAAAAAAAATTGAATTTTATAGTTTTGAGATATTTTAATGTTGGTGGTGTAGAAAAAAAATTGCGCTCAGGTTTTAACATTAAAAATAAAAGTTTGATTTCTAATCTATGTAAATCAGTTGTATACAACGAAAAATTTTCAATTTATGGAAAGACTTACAAAACTAAGGATGGTACTGCGATAAGAGACTATATCTATATTTCTGATTTAGCCAAGATTCATTATATATTTAGCTCAAGACTAACCAAAAAAAATTATTCCGATATTTTTAATTGTGGTTATGGAATAGGTATTTCTGTAAAAAAAATGTATGATATTTTTAAATCAGTTTCTAAAAAATCACCTGAAATAAGATATTTAAGAAAAAGGAAAAAAGATATTCCAATTTCAATTTCCAACATATCAAAACTTAAGAAAGAAATTAATATAATTTACAACGAGAAAAAAATGTTAGATTTAGCAAAAACCTCAATAGACTGGTATAAGAAACAACAAAGATTAACTTAGATTTAAATCATGTATAATTTAAAACTTTTTTGGAGTTTTTTAGATAATAATCAAAAAATTTATTTTTTTTATATTGTATTTTTGATGATAATTCAGGCTGTCTTAGAAATTTTAAGTATAGCTTTAATAATTCCATTTACTGCTTTGATTTTAGATCCTACCCAAGAAACAAATTTATTAATTTTTGATAATTTAAATTTTATTTTTGAAGATTATGAAAGAGAGAGCTTATTACCTATATGTGCTTTTATATTTCTTTTAATTTTTATTATAAAAAATTTTTCTTTGATATTCATATATAATATTTTTTTTAATTATTCAAAAAGAGTAAGAGCATCCTTATCAACGAAACTCTTATCCAAATATCTTAAGCAGGATTATGAATATTTTGTAAAAACTTCTTTTTCCAAAATTCAAGCGAATTTAATTAATGAAATTACAACTTTTTTATATAATTTTCTAATTCCATTTCAAATAATATTAAGTGAAGGAATTATTTTTATTTTTATAATAATTTTATTATTTGTTACAAATAATCTTGGAGGTGTACTAATTGTTCTTCCAACATTTATAATTGTTGCTCTAATAGTAAAATTTTTTAAATAAAAAGGTCAAAATTTTAGGAGAAGAGAGAGTAATAAATAATAGGGATAATGCTAAATTGACTCATTATGTTTTATTAGGTGTTAGAGATATCTTATTAATGGGAAAAACAAAAAAAATTTTAAATTACTTTAATAATCTCCAGCTAAAAATTGGAGAGCTTGAAGCAAAATTTCAACTTATAAGATTATTACCAAAAAATTTTATTGAAGTTTTTGGACTATTAACCTTTTTACTACTTGTTATCTTTTTGTTCAACCAAGGAAATAAAAACAATGAAATAATTACCACCCTTACATTTTATTTTTTTGTAGCATATAGAATTTTACCATCAATAAACAAAATTTTGACTAACTATCAAGCAATGATGTTTTCAAAAAATTCAGTTTCAATAATTGGAAATGATCTAAATCTTCAAGACAAAATAGATATAAGCGATGAAATAGATTTAAATATCAATTTAGAAAAAAATATCATTTTAAGAAATGTAAGTTTTAGTTATAAAGAAAATCAAAAAATTCTTGATAAAATAAATATAAAGATTCAAAAAGGTGAAATAATTGGTATTCAAGGTGCGAGTGGCTCAGGAAAAACAACACTTTTAAATATCATTTCAAGTTTATCAAAACCATCAAACGGAGATGTTATAGTAGACGATAAAGTCTTAAGTTCCAAAAAAGATATAAGGGCTTATCAAAATTTAATTTCATTAATTTCCCAAGATACTTTTTTAATCGAAGGGTCAATAAAAGAAAATATTTTGTTAGGAAATGATAATATGTATGACGATGAAAAATTTAAAAAGTGTTTAGAATTTAGTTTGGTAAAAGATTTCTTATCAGCTTTGCCAAATGGTATAAACACACTTATTGGTACAAATAGCAAAACGATATCATCAGGTCAAAAACAAAGAATAGCAATCGCAAGACATCTGTATTCAAATAAAGATCTTCTAATATTTGATGAAGCAACTAATGCAATAGATGAAAAAAACGAGAATATAATTATAGATAATATTAAAAATCTAAAATCGCATAAAACTATCATTATAGTTTCGCATAACTCAACCAACCTTAAAATATGTGACAAAATATTTTATTTAAATAGTGGAGTCTTAAAAGAAAAAAAATAAAGATGTCTTTGATTTAATTATGAACTTTTTAAGAAAATTATTATATTTGTATCTGGTCTCACTTTTTTCAAAATATATAGAAGATTTTTTAAGAAAGAATGAAAAAAAAAGTATAATTTAGAAAAATGAATAGCACAAAAAAATTCAGAATTGGTGTAATTGTTGATGATTTAGATCAGTCATATTTAATAAATGATTTGTATAAAAATAGCTTAGAAAGCAATTGTTATTCAATAGAGTGTTTGATTATTCAAAAACCTAGTAAACATAAAATTAAAAATTTTTTCTTTAAGATAATTAATTTTTTTAAAAGAAATGGGATCATAAGATTCATCGATAGAATAATTTTTGAATTAATCGATCAGATGGAAACACTTTTTATAAAAAAAAAAAGAAAATATGATGATTTTTTTTTAAAACAACCTATTTCAAAGTTTAAGGTCCAAAAAATTGATGTTGCCCCAAATGTATCAAAAAATGGATTAATTTATTCCTACAATACTGAAGACATCAATAAAATAAAAAGACTAAATTTAGATTTATTAGTCAGAGGAGGCACAGGTATTTTACAAGGGGATATTTTAAACGTTTGTCCTCATGGAATAATTTCTTTTCATCATGGAGATAACGATTTTTATAGAGGTGGTCCACCAGGATTTTGGGAAGTATATAATCGTGAGCCATCAACGGGTTTTATAATTCAGCGTCTCACAAAAGTACTAGATGGTGGAGAGGTTATTTTTAAAGGACATATTCCAACTTCTTTTTTTTATAAATTGAATGTTTGTAAGCTTTTTCTAAAATCAAGTATTTTCTTGCACAAAACATTAGAAAGATTATCCAATAACACAGATGATTTAATATCATACCCGAAAAAACATGATAGTTTTAAGATTTATAAAATTCCTAAGTTGTATCAATCCATAAATTATTTACTGAAAACTTTTGTTATCGGTTTTAAAGAAATATATAATAAATTTTTAAGCCGTACAATTAAATGGAATGTTTGTTATCAATTTACTGAAAATTGGCAAACTTCTTTAATAAAAAACTCAATAACTATTAAAAATCCAAAAAATAGGTTTCTAGCAGATCCATTTTCAATTAATTATAATGGTAGAAATATAGTTTATGTAGAAGATTACGACTATAGTGTTAATAAAGGGAAAATTTCAGCTTATGAGATTTATCCTCAGGGATACAAAGAAATCGGAGTGGCGATTGAGGAAAAATTTCATCTTTCGTATCCTTTTTTACATCAGACAAATGATGAATTATTTATCATACCCGAAAGTCATCAATCAAAAGATATTAGAATTTACAAATGTATTGAATTCCCCCTTAAATGGAAACTTCACAAAATATTAATGAGAAATATTAGTGCAGTAGATACCAATGTGTTAAAATTTAATAATAAATATTGGCTGTTCACAAGTGTAGACTCCTCTAAATTAGATGAACACTCTTCAGAACTGCATATTTTTTACGCTGATAAAATTGACTCAACATCATGGGCGCCTCACGCATTAAATCCAGTAATTTTTGACTCAAAAAAAGCAAGGAATGCAGGTATGATTTATTCTAAAGAAAGCCAACTTTATAGAGTTTTTCAAAAACAGGATTTTAACAAGTATGGTGCTGCTTTAGGTATTAGCAAAATTAAATCTATAACCGAGGATAATTATGAAGAGGAACTACTTATGAATGTTAAACCAGATTTTTCAAAAAGTATATTAGGCATTCATAGTTTTACTTTTAATTCAGGAGTTCTTTTAAATGATTTTGCAAAATATGAAAAAATAAGAATTTGATTATGAACTTTTTAAAAAGAAATAAAAAAAAAATTCTACTAACATTATTAATATTATTTTTTGTTTTATTTTTATCATTATTTTATATTGCATCAAATTTAGTCAAACATGGATATGATAGACAAAGTAAAATTTATGAAATTACTAAATCTATTATCCCAGCTCATTTCTTTAATAAGATAAAAAAAACTTTACTTTATATACCTGACTTAAAAGCTCGAAATGAATTTTTAGAGATACAATTGAAAAAGTACGAACAAGGGTTAAAAGGTGAGAAATTTAAATCTAAAATTTTTGAGCTAAATAACAATAAATATGAGGTTAATTTTTTTTATACACCATTTAAACGTTTAGATACTAATTTAGGTTGGAACGCACAAAAAAACTCATTGCGTGCTCATTATGCTGAAATTAAGGATGATAAAGTTTTTTTAATTTCAGGTGAGGGTCAAACAATTTTTTTTGAAAAAGAAAATTTATTAAGTGAAAATTTAAATTTTAAAAACTTACCAAATAATATTAACGATATTTTGACTTTGAATAATTCTGAATTAATTGGCATAAGAGATTTATATTTTCATAATAATCAAATTTTAATATCTATGATGACAAAGGATCAGCAAGGAATAACTATCAACCTGTATAAGGCTGATTTAAATTATAAAAAAATAAATTTTGAAATTTTATTTAAGACAAATGAGTATTGGGAAAATTATAATGTTTTTTCTGGTGGGAGAATAGAAAATTTTGATAAAGATAATATTTTATTTGCTACCGGCTATGTTAACAAAAATGATGTTGCACAACAATTAGACAATCTTCTTGGTAAAATTATAAAGATAAATTTAGTTACAAATGATTTTAAGATAATTTCAATAGGCCACAGAAATCCTCAAGGTTTAGAATATTTAAGTAAATATGATTTAATTTTTAATTCAGAACATGGTCCGAAGGGTGGGGATGAAATTAATATTAATAAACTTAATGAAGGAAAAGAGATCAAAAATTATGGTTGGGATATTGCCTCATATGGGACTGCCTATGATGGTACAGACCCTTATAAAAAGTCTCATCTTGAATATGGTTTTGAAGAACCTTCAGCAGTCTTCACTCCAGCAATTGGAATTAGTGAAATACTTTTTTTGAAAATAATTCATTCTGTGAAAGAAAATGTTTATGGGTTTCATCATTAAGAGCACATTCGCTCTATATATTAGATGTTGAAGATAACTTTGATAATCTTATCTCAAATGGAAGAATCCATCTTAAAAATAATAGAATTAGAGATGTTGACTATGATGCTGATCTTGAATTGATGATTATATTAAGTGAAAATGTTCCTGCTATTCTTACATTAAAAAAATTGTAAAATTTTTGAAAAGTTTTTAATAAGTATTGTTTTAAAAGGTGGAAGATTATGATTTTTCATTATGATAAAATCTTCTTTCATTTTTAAAATTATATTAGAAATATTTTTGTTACTCATACCCCCAATTTTCATTTTTATGGTAAATTCATTCATATAAAAAAGATTTAATTTTTCATTTTTCATGAGTCTAATTATAAAATCATAATCTGAGGATATATTGAATTTTTCATTATATAGACCTATCTCATTAATTAATTCTTTTTTGATATAAAGTGTAGTATGAGGCGGCATCCATCCTTCATGAATTTTTTTAAACATTAGCACATTTGATTGAATACCATTTTTCAAATTTGATTTCCATTTTCTTAAAATTTTATTCTTTTTTGATTTACTGATATAAAAAAGATTTGAAAAAAGAGCATTTATTTTATGTTCTGAAAATTTTTTTACAATATTGCTAATTATATTTCCATCACTAAATTCATCATCAGAATGAAGTATGCCAATTATATCACCATTAGCAGATTTTATACCCTCATTAATTGCTGAATATAAACCAACACCTTTTTGCTGAATTATTTTTTGATTTTTAATTTTATATTTTTTTGCAATATCTAAAGTTTCGTCATTTGATTGGTTATCTAAAATTATATGTTCTATATTTTCGTAAGTTTGTGATAATATAGATAAACAACAATCTTTAATTGTTTTTTCACTATTGTTTGTACATGTTATAAGACTTACTTGCATTATTTGAATAAAATGAATACAGAATATATAATTTAAAAAATAATCCAAATGAAAAAAAAAGTAGCCTTAATTTTTGGAGTCACAGGCCAAGATGGAGCCTATTTATCAAAGTTTTTATTAAAAAAAAATTATAAAGTTTATGGAGTAAAAAGAAGATCATCAATAATCAATACTCAAAGAGTAGATGATATATATAAAGATATAAATTTAAAATCTAATTTTGTTCTTCATTATGGAGATCTAACTGATTCTTCCTCTATATTAAATTTAATTGAAAAAACAAAACCAATTGAAATTTATAATCTTGCAGCTCAATCTCATGTGCAGGTCTCATTTGAGGTTCCTGAATATTCTGCAGACGTAAATAGTCTAGGAACTTTAAGAATTTTAGAAGCAATTAAAAATTTAAATCTAGAAAAAAAAATTAAATTTTATCAAGCGGGGACTTCAGAGATGTTTGGTAGAACAAGAGAAAAATTCCAAAACGAAAAAACGCCTTTTTATCCAGCTAGTCCATATGGCGTCTCAAAATGTTTTGCACATTGGATTACGGTTAATTATAGGGAAGCTTATAATATTTTTGCATGCAATGGAATTCTGTTTAACCATGAAAGTCCAATTAGAGGTGAGACTTTTGTTACAAAAAAAATTATTCAAGGATTAATTCGTATTAAACATGGATATCAAAAAAAATTATTTTTAGGAAATCTTTACTCCAAAAGAGATTGGGGTCATGCTAGAGACTATGTTGAGGCAATGTGGAAAATGTTACAACAAAAAAAACCAAATGATTATGTTATTGGAACTGGTAAAACGTTTACAATAAAAGAATTTGTTAATAAATCTGCAAAAAAAATTGGACTTAAAATTAAATGGGTAGGCAAAGGTATAAATGAAAAAGC